>WASV01114902.1_pt1 | contig 11502 bp, 13 predicted proteins | sample 5698531 | NCBI WGS metagenome assembly WASV01 (sample SAMN11175559, study PRJNA528189) | sponge metagenome | isolation source: marine sponge | host: Myxilla | place: Antarctica: Western Antarctic Peninsula, King George Island | collected 2013-01 | reverse complement strand
TAGGGCCTTTTAATCTTGTCTCTGGCCTGTGACTCATAACCGTGCGTAAGATTGTGTCCATATTCTTTTTGTCTTGTTTTGTTAGCTTGCTCACCTGAAAGTCTTTCTCATTCATTATTTGCCCCCTTTCTTTCTATTGCAGGGTAAACACAACACTTGGCAATTGTCGGGGATTGTCTTGCCCCCCTTGCTCCAAGGCGTTATATGGTCTGCTTCCATTTCTTCAAATTTAAAATCTTTTTTACAGACCGTGCAAACCTTTTCTTGCCGTTCATAGGACTCTCGCTTCTGGTTCTTACTGAAAGACCGGATATTTAATTCCCGCTCTTCACGATTGAAGATATAAGAATAAATACCCTTTTTTGTCTTGACGTCCTCATCCTCCATTAAACGAGATACTTCTTTCTCTATTTCTTTCGTATTATGTTTATTTTTGCCAAACTCCCTGTACCGAGCACCAAAATCAAGACCTTTCATTTCTGGTCTATAGTAAGCAGGAGGAAAGACAGCCTCTACCCAGTTAATGACACCCTGAAAATATAACCACAATTCATCTGCATTGGGTTTCCATATGCTTCCTGCTGAAATGATGGAACGTTCCATGATAGCCTCTCTTTAGGACAGCCCAGACGCTTTCAATTCCGTTGGTTCCTGCCATCCCATTTACGAATTCACCTACACTGTGATTCACCACCGTCTTTTGATAGCCCTTAATATGGGTGTAAAACTTAGCTTCATCGGTTGCGAGTGTACTACCTGCCTTCACACTATCGTCTATGTAGGACTGTAAGCTCTTACGGTTTACTTTCTTCATGGACTTAGCTATATTACCCTACCCCCACGGCTTCTCATGCCTACAACAGCAGTCTTAGTTTTAGTGGACCTTCCCTGAGTCCCTTTGGTGCGTTTTGACTTATGCTTATTCTTCTCAAGCCCACCGATATAAGTTTCATCAATCTCAACAATCCCTGTCAACTTAAACCCTTGAGCGTTGCAAGCTTCCCTGACCCGACGGCTGGCAAACCACGCTGATTTTTGAGTGATACCCAGCTCTTTACTTAGCTGTAATGATGAGATACTCTTCCTAGAAGTCTGTATAAGATAGATAACGTACAACCATTGCCTGTATTTTAGGTTAGAAGCCTCAAATACTGAATTTGTCTTCACTGTAAAAGGCTTCCGGCAGGGGTTACAAAAGTAACCTTTTCTGACGGGTTTAGCCTTAATATTCTCGCTCTGACACCGAGGACAATGTGGAGTATCACCCCATATTATCTTCTCCACATGAAGTCTGGCATCGTTTTCTAACGGGAAAAATTCCACGAAATGGAGTGTATCATGCGAAAAATATTTCTTTCATTGATTGTCATGATTTTAGGGGTGGTTCCCGCTTTTGCAGGGGCACCTTCACCGGGGGAGCAGGCTCCTGAATTTTCCTTGAGATCTATGGATGGTAAACAGGTGGCGTTGGCGGACTTTAAAGGCAAGGTGGTTGTAATAGGTATGTTCCATATTTGTGTTCCCTGCATGAATCAGGCTATCGAATTTAATAAAGTTAGAGACCAGCTTAATGAAGATCAGGTGGTGGTGTTGGGGATCAACACCAATGGCGACTCCAGGGAAGCGGTGGCGAACTACCTCAGCAAGTTCCAGGAAAAAGTACAGTTCCCTTATTTAATCGATCCGGCGAAAGAGGTTTATAAGTCCTATTCGCAAAGGGATATGCCAACTGTGTTAATTATTGATCAGAAGGGTGTTTTAAATGCCAGGACTCAGGGCGTTGGTGCTGACCAATTGGTGCCCTACATAAAAAAAATGCTTTAATGCCGACTCAGGTTTTCCTGTGCCGACTTCATTTCTTCAACTCTTTCAACACTTTTTTCATATCCTCATGGACGGCCTTGCGGTTTTCTAGAGTATAAAACCGAATCAGATAGGACGGGTGGAGAGTGAGCATTAGCTTGATGCCTGCATATTCATGCCAGGTGCCGCGCTCCTTGGTGATGAGCACGTCCCTCCCCAAAAGTGTTGAGGATGCAGGTTTGCCTAGTGCGACAATGACTTTGGGTTTGATGGCTTTTAATTGCTGGATCAGGAAGGGGTTGCAGGCAGCAATTTCCTCCGCCTCAGGATCCCTGTTGCCAGGTGGTCGGCATTTGACGATATTGCAGATATAGGTGTCCTTTTCCCGATTCAGCCCCATACCCTTTTCAATAATTTCTGTCAGCTTTTTTCCGGCCCGGCCTACGAAGGGGAGTCCTTGCTCGTCCTCATCGGCACCCGGTCCTTCTCCGACAAAGACAATGTCTGCTTTGGGATTTCCCGAGCCGAAGACGATATTCTTTCTTCCTTCTGAAAGTTTGCACCGAGTGCAGTCGCCCAGCTCTTTTTGCACTGCGATAAGGGATTTATTATTGGCCATTTTGTTGGATGATAAAGTGGGTTGGGTTGCCTGCTGTTGGACATTTGCAAATAATTCTGCCTCGCATGGAATTTCGGTATAACCCACGTCCTTCAAATGGGTGAGATAATTTTTTAATTCCCTTAAAAGAGGCTCTCGTTTTGGTGTTTCCATATCGAGGTCCAGAATAGCAAACGGGCATAAATAAAACAAACCATTAAGAATTGTTTTGCTGGAACGACCAGGATATGACTTCAATAGCTGAGTTTCAGCCCGGTACTCGCGCCAAAAAATGAATAATCTGGAATAACTCCCATAATTTTAGAGGTTAAGGTTTCTTGTACCTTTGAAATATTACAGTTGAATTTCCCATTCAAATGAGGTTAAATCAGTCATAACAATAGAATTACATCATAATTTTGGATTGTTGAGAAGTTTATGAACTTTGGGTTTAAAATCAGATTTTTCCAGGCTCTGCTTCTGGTCGGCGTGATTTTTTTCGCGGTATCGGTGGCACAGGCTAGGACTTCGCATCACCATGCGGATTCTCCGCATCACCATGCGAATGTGGTTTCTCCCTTTGATAAAACCCATAAGGATAAGTCGTTACATTGTATTTTGAATTCGCACCAGCATTTAAAGAATGCTCCATGCCCACATAAAAAACAGGGCGGAAGTAATGACAACACGATTCTCCGCCCGGATTGTGGAACCCAGTCTGGTTCCGCAAACTCTTCCAGTTCATCGTTTGCCAAGGATTTTTTCAAAGGCGCGACGCATGAAAATTTAGAGTCATTGCAGTTCTTTTCGAAGATAAGGTTTCCCATTAGTTTCAAAAACCAATACCTTCCTCGATCTATTGATCATCCTCCCCAACTTGCCGAACATTTTTGACAGGCTGAAATAAAGCTGTACTGCGTTCTAACGGAGCGTGGATTCCAGTTTGTCTGTCAACCTTAATCGATTTTATTCTCTATTTTAAATTCTGTTATTAGGAGAACTTTTATGTTCAAGGGAAAAATTGTATTGTTTCTTAGTTTGATCATGTTGACTTGGGTGTCTACGGCACAGGCTTATATAGGGTTGTGTTGTGCGCATTGCGGGGGCAATATGCCGCTCAATATTGTTGGCGGAGGCATCCCGGAGCCCAAGGAGTTCCGCTTCAAGATCAGCCAGATGATTATGGAAATGGGTCCGCTCCGCGATGGTACTGATGATATTTCGAGCAAAACACTTGTCGGAAAAGCTAACGGAAGTACTTTTCCTGCTGTTCCCCGTTCCATGCGGCAGTATATGACAATGTTTGGTGCGGCTTATTCGTTCACCGATGATTTTGCCTTGATGGCGATGACCAATTACACCCGGAACGCAATGCCGATGGAAGTTGGCCCGGCAGCTAATTTTACCATGACCTCAGACGGGATAGGGGATACCACCTTGCTGGGTAAATACCGCGCCTATGCCGACGACAATTTGGTCCCCACCAATCAGATATCTTTTTTGATGGGTTTGTCCCTGCCTACGGGATCTATTGATAAAAAGTTTAGCAATAACACAATTACTGCGTTCAATGGCACGCTCCTGCCCTTCAAGATGCAGTTGGGCAGCGGAACCTTTGATCCTATTTTTGGTTTAACTTATCAGGGTTCGCGCGATCCTTTCTGGTGGGGGGCTAATGCCAAGCTGGAAACGCATCTCTATGACAATAGTCAGGGTTACCATCGGGCAAATGAGTTTCGTTATGACTTCTATGCCATGAAACAGGTTCATGACCGTGTGGTAGTTCATACACAGTTGAATGGCTGGTATGAAGGTACTTTCAGCGATGAACCCGAAGACCAAAGGTTTCGGGGTGCGGGACATTTTGGTAAGGACCCGAATAATAATATTATCAGCCCACTGTTCGATCCGGATAATTACGGCGGACATAAACTGGCTATTTCATTTGGGGTTCAATTCCAGCCGATCCCTCTGCACGTCATAGAAGTGACTGCGACAATACCGGTGTATCAGGATCTCAACGGGCCGCAACTGAGAGATAACTGGATGCTTCAGTTCTCTTACTATATGGAGGTTCCGACGAAAAAGAGCAGACGCTATAAAGGATTCAGTCCACCCAAAGAACTGGGGTTTTAGTTGGTGCGGTTCGTAACTAAAACGGTCATCTTGCTGCTGCTGCTGTTTTTAGTGGCTTGTGCCAGGACGCAAACGATTCCCGAACCGGAAAGCCTCGGCGCTAGGTTGTATCAGGAGCGATGCACCCAATGCCACGGGTTGCCAAGTCCCAAAAGGCATACACCGGAGCAATGGAGCCATCTTCTGGTAATGATGGAAGGTTTTATGCAGGAAAAGAACATCGAATTCCCGGCTCAGGAAAAAAAAATGATTCGGGATTATTTATACAGAAACGCAAGGTGAGGAATTTATCATGAAATCGATCACAAAGGTTGTTTGGCTGGTTTTGGTATTAGTGCTGGCATGGGTTCCAGGTTATGCGGAAGACACCTACTTCGGGAAGATGGGAGTGGTGCCTTCAAAAATTCCCCAACTGGCACCTGATTTTGTGGCGAAGAATTTAAAAGGACAAACCGTCAAACTTTCTGACTTTAAAGGGAAGGTCCTCTTGCTGAATTTCTGGGCCACTTGGTGTGGTGCGTGCATAGAAGAAATGGCTTCCATGCAAAACCTCTACTCGTCTCTTAAGGCTGATGGAGTGGAAGTGCTTGCCATTTCCATTGATCGGTGGAACGAGGACAGGATTAAGGAATATGTGAAGAAAAAGAATTTGACCTTCACGGTGCTTCTGGATCAAGACCAGAAAATCAGGAATAAATATAAAGTCAGGGGTCTACCTACCAGCTACCTGATTGACGGCGAGGGTAAAATCAGGGGCTATGCTTCTGGAGCCAGAACCTGGGACAGCCCGGATTCGCAGAGTTTGCTTTTATCCTTGAAGAGTGATGGCTCCACCGAGAATTCTCCTCCGGCCGATCGTTTTTCCATGAGCACTAGTCGTGAGGGCAATGAACAATAACTCATTGGGCCGAGAGAGCATTTGCCTGCAAGATAATGAACAATAACTCATTGGGTCGAGAGAGCATTTGCCTGCAATATAAGGGTATTGCCAGTTATCACCGGAGGTTCTCCGCTTTTCTTTTTGTTCTGTTCCTTGTGGGGTTGCTTGTAAGTTCCGCCTGGGGCGAGTCCCTCAACTCTGTCCTTTCTAAACTGGACCAGAATTATTATTACCCTCAGAAACAGGGATTAAAAAGCTTTTCCGCACGAGTTCAATGGGAACAACTAGACGTAGCTTCCGGTTCCGGGAAGTTCCTTCGTAACCCGGACTTTATTTACTCATGGCGGTCTGATTCCTTTGGGTTGGGTAACTTTGAATTGGCTGAAAGGCAAGAACATGTTTCAGAAGGCCGGTTTAAGGATATGGTTCAAAAGATCAGACCTTTCCGTGAGTCGATCATTCCATTGACATTAAAACAGAAGTTTTCAGACTTTAATGGCAAGGTTGATGAAATGGATGAAGGTAAGCTTTTTGTTAAGCTGACTTCTAAAATAGACTCCAAACAAAGCTATAAACTTCTGATCGATAGTAGAGATTGGGTCATCAGAAAGTTGCGGTTTGAACAATCCCAAACTCCGCAAAGGGTTGAAGGTGAGTTCCGCTATATTAAGATTGATGGGAATCTTGCGGTCTCTGAAAGTCGTACCCGTTTTGAGATAGATGAGCAGGAATATAAGAAAGTCACGAGCTACAAGTATAAAAATTTTGAGGGGATTTGGTGGGTGCATCGTATCGACCAGGTCTTTAAGCAGGAAGATCATATTTTACAGACCTATGTTTTAAGGTTGACTGATTTTAAGCCTGTTTTGTCCTCAGACTAGCAAACGAACCTGCCTGTTTTACTCCCAACCTGCCTGTTTTATTCCCAACCGGCCTGATATGCCTATTGAGTCTGTTCTATAATTCCTTTATAATTAAGTAGTTAAACTTTTTTAAGGATAATTATGTCGGGATTAAAAAGTGCCTGGGAATTGAGCCTGGAACGCTCTGACAAGCTGGCTCCAGAGCTGAAAAACCAGAAAAAGCTGACCAAGAAACAAAAGCAGGAAATTGCCGGGATCAGAAAAGAATACGCCGCGAGGATTGCCGACCGGGATGTGACCTCTATTGATAAAATCCGCAAATTGCCGGATCGGGTTCCCCCTGAAGAAATTGAAGCCAGAAAGGCAGAACTGGAAGAGCAGTTTCGGTCAGATAAAAAAACTCTGGAAGAAGAAATGGAAAAAGAAGTGGAAGTCGTCCGTAGCCGGAAAGATTGACCCTGTTGCCTGCCTGGTATCTGACCCCTGTTTTCCCTGTCACTATTGTTCATCACACTTTTTAAGATAAAGCCTGAATGAGAACCGCGATTAGAAAAATTATTCATGATGCCTTGGAAAAAGCCCAGCAGGCCGGCGAGCTGGAGCTCTCCACGTTTCCTGAAATTGTGGTGGAAAAGCCCAAGGACGAAACACTGGGAGATTTTTCAACCAATGTTGCCATGACACTGGCGCGGAGTGAGCGCAAGAATCCGAAAGTGATTGCCGAGAGCGTTGCCCGTTACCTTGAAAATGGGGAGCTAAGCCAGGCAGAAATCGCCGGGCCAGGGTTCATCAATATTAAAATGTCTCAGGAGTTTTTCCTGGAACGGCTCAGAAATGCTGTGTCGCAGGGAGAAGACTTTGGTAAGTCTGATTTCGGGCAGGGCACCAAGGTTTTGATCGAGTTTGTCAGTGCGAATCCCACAGGTCCTTTACATGTTGGGCATGGGAGGGGAGCGGCCGTTGGTGATGCACTGGCAAGGATTTTGAAAAAAGCCGGATACGATTTGAGTGCCGAATACTACATCAATGATGTGGGCAACCAGATGAACTTTCTCGGACGGTCGACCTGGCTCCGGTACAAGGAACTACTGGGTGAAGCGATTGAGTTTCCCGAAGACCATTACCGAGGAGAATATATTAAAGATATCGCTAGCGAAATCGTTGACCAGAAAGGGAATGAGTTTTTAAACAAGCCTGAGGCAGAGTGCATTCCTTTTTTCAGAAAATTCGCGAAGGATAATATTCTTAAAGGTATTAAAAAGGACCTTTCCGAATTCGGTGTGACTTTTGACAACTGGTTCAGTGAGCAATCGCTTTATGAAGATAAATCGATAGAGAAGGCCGTTGACTGGTTGGATGGCGAGGGCCATGTTTATGAGAAAGACGGGGCCGTCTGGCTGAAGTCTTCGGCATTCGATGATGATAAGGACAGGGTCATTGTCAAACAAACCGGAGAGCGAACCTATTTCTGCTCAGACATCGCCTATCACCAGAACAAGATCAACCGGGGTTTTAAAAAAATCATCAACCTGATGGGTGCCGATCATCACGGTTATGTGCCGCGCATGGCGGCGGTTTTGGAAGCGATGGGTTATGACAAGGATATCTTCAAGATTCTTCTGGTTCAGTTTGTCAGTCTATTGCGGGAGGGCGAAAAAGTGTCCATGTCCACCCGCTCCGGTGAATTTGAAACACTGGCGGATGTAGTGAAGGAGGTTGGGGTCGATGCGGCACGTTATTATTTTCTGATGCGCAGTTCCGACACGCATCTGGATTTTGATCTGGAACTGGCTAAAAAGGAAACCTCGGATAATCCGGTTTTTTATATTCAATACGCACATGCCCGAATATGCAGTATCTTCCGCACCGCCGAAGAAAAAGGCGTGGCATGGAACAGGTCTGCCGACGTGGATATTTCTCCTCTGGTAGAAAAAGAGGAGTTCGCAATTATCCAGGCGATCCTGGCTTTTCCAGAGGTGGTGGAAAAAAGTGCCCGGGCGTTGGAGGTGCATTGGATTTCTCATTACCTACTCGATCTGGTTTCCCGGTTTCATGGTTATTACAGCAGGCATCGGGTCATCTCTGATGATAAGTCGCTCACGCTGGCGCGATTATTTTTGCTGGACGCTTTGCGAACTACTATTCGTAATGGTTTCGATTTGATGGGTATTTCGTCTCCGGATAAAATGTAACCCCCATGGCGTGGGAGGCCGTTGCAATAACGTTCCTGGGCAGGCAAAAATTTAGCTCGGCTTAAAGAGGTTTTACTCTCTAAATCAATTTGTTTATGAGACTTCTCTTTGTATTAATTCTTTGGATGGCTGTTGCGGCGGGATTGTATTTTTCAGGGACCATTAGTGAATTCCTGGGAAATGCGATATCTTCTGAAAAACTGAGGGCCGTTAAGCCTGAGTTCACTCATGAAAAAGTTGCAGAGCCTGTATTTCCTGAACAGGATTATACGTTTTTCAAGACCTTGAATGATCCGACAATGACCCAGTATGTGGACCTCAAGGGCAGGCTGATGACGACCGCGCTTTCGCCTGAGAAAACAGCAGTGACTCCTGCCAAAATAAAAGCGTCCACGCCGCCTGCAGGAAAAACGGAGAAATCAGGATCTGCCGCAAAATTTAAAATCAAACAGAACCCGAAAAGCACAACAAGCGTCATCCCTGAAATTAATGCGCTGTCTCGCTATGCCGTTCAAGTGAGTTCGTTCCAGGATAAAGCGCACGCGGTAGCTTTGAAAATGCGCCTGCTGAAAAACGGATTCGACGCGTTTTTAATGCAAACAGAACTTGTCGATCATGGCGGAACCTGGCACAGGGTTTTTCTGGGCAGGTATGCGGATGATCAGAAAGCGCAGGAAGCGGCCCACCTGGCGCGAACTGAGTATCAACTGAATGCGGTTGTGGTGCGTAAGACTAACTAACAGGTTATTGTGATTATCTGATTTTATAAATGGTCAGCAAAGATGGTCGTCATCACAGAAGGCCTGTAACTCTTCTACCGGGTCATCAACTCTTTTTCCTCCATAAAATTTTTCTTTGCTGTCGAACCAGGTGTTGAAGCGATAGCCTTCAATGTCGTTCTGATAGAGCTTCCTTTTTTCATCTTCCCCTTTAAAATCGAAATCCAAACGGGCTTCACCCTTTTCGGGAATGGTGGTGGTCCCTCTTTGTGTTGCAATAAAAGGATGCCATGCGACCACATCATAGGTGCCGGGTGGAATGTTCTCGATGCTGAATTTTCCTTCTGAGTCGGACACGGTGTAATAGGGGTTTTGTACCAGATACGCATGCGTCTGAAGGAACGGATGGAGATTGCATTTTATGATGAAGTTTTCCGCGTCTTTGCGTGCAAAGATACTGCGAACCTGGCTGGATTCAGGGGGTACTGGCCGGTTGCTGGTCTGGTCTGAATAAATATTGCGGATTTCATAGGTGGCGATTTCATGCTGGATAGGGTCTGTGTTTTCCACAATTATGTTTTCACCGTTTTTCGCGCCGATGACATATTTGTTAGCTCGACAACGGTCGATGTGAAAGGTTTGCATCTTGGGCGAAAACGGTTTTCCTTTTTTAACCTTCGCCAGATGGATGATAGTGTCTTTGAGTCCCCGGCTTTTTGAAACGGTGAAGTCGAATAGCAGGCGGTGGCCTTTCCCATCCGATATTCTTGAGCAAAACTCGATGTTCGGGGCATGGATCAGGTGGAAAGAGCGGACCTTGGGAACCTGGCCAGAAAGTGTGACACGGCCTTTTAAGGTCCCTCCATTGTTTACAGTAACGATGGTGTAAGAGGAGCCAATCTGGTCGAACAGTTTTTTTGCAAGCTTGTTGTTTCGTTTGAATAAAGTGTCAACTTTTTTCAGGGCTTTCTGGCGTTCCCCCTGCAAATTGTATAAAACCCCCAGGTCATATTCGGCTTTCACCATTCTGTGATCCATACTCAGGGCTTTTTCCAGTTCCTCGATAGCTTCATCGAGCAATTTAACACGGGCAAAGGAAACACCTCGGTTGTAGCGCAGGCCGGGAGAGTCGTACCCTAGTCGCAATGCTTTTTCAAAAGAGAGCAGGGCTTCTTTGTGCATTCCCGTCCGGCTGAAGGCGACGCCAAGGTTTGCGTGAATCAGACTATCTTTGGGGGCGAGTTCGGAAGCTTTCCCGAATTCGGTTACGGCTTGGTCCCATTTCTTTTGCTGGCTCAGTTTTAGTGCTTTTTGATAGAGGGCATCTGCTTCCTTATTGGGATCTGCAAAAACCGCAGGACTAGACAGTAACAGGATCAGGCCGACAACCATGAAACTCAGGTTGGATTTTTTAGGGGGTTTAATGGTTTCCACTGCGGTCTCCTGTTTGGCGGCGAGGTTTTTATCCACCATTTCTGCTGCCGGATGAAAGCAGTATCTCATCTGAGCAAGGCTTGGGCTTTTAATCTGACCTCTTCTTCAGGTATTGGCTGCACAATGCCTTCATCAAGCTCTTTAGCTCTACGGTTGGCTTCAACTAACCAATCTTCTTCGATCTTTGGCACATCAAGGCTCAGAAGGAGTTTCTGCGCAAGTTCTGCTCTTTCATGCTCGGATAGACGTAAAGCATCATCTTCAATTTTTTTCAATGTCATATATTTTCTCCCATGTTAAATATTTGGCTTTAACGTCCAGGCTCAGCCGCTGCCGCAGGCCGTTCGCTGGAGTGCTTTGTCAGGCATTTTCTTTTATTGAATCCAAGTATAACGTATCGAGGCAAATATCTTGTCCATGAGGCCATACAACTGTGCCATCAATTACGCAGACCTGAATAAAATAATGTTTGCTTTTTAGCTCCTTCAAGAATATCACCATCCGGTATAGATACAACCACCTCTATGTTCCCGATATTTAGCATGAGTATGGGGAAGGCTGTGCTGCCTATTATCCATGAAATACATATAAACGATAATTCTATAAAATGTTGATAGTGATGGTACATTTTTCTCCTATAAATACCTAACGCCTGGTATAAGGCATTACTGCCTCATATCAAATATCTCTTCTTCAAGTTCAGTGAATATTTTCATATCTTTAGATATTAACTCAGATAAATTTAGCTTGAATTGTTCTGCACTGATGCTAACTTCTATGCCACACGTTTTCTTAATTTCACCCGTTCTATCTTTTACATTATGATTTTTAATGTCGATGACAACTTGATTGTAATAGTCTTCATCAAACTTTAATT
>WASV01050197.1_pt1 | contig 11507 bp, 11 predicted proteins | sample 5698531 | NCBI WGS metagenome assembly WASV01 (sample SAMN11175559, study PRJNA528189) | sponge metagenome | isolation source: marine sponge | host: Myxilla | place: Antarctica: Western Antarctic Peninsula, King George Island | collected 2013-01 | reverse complement strand
GGCGGCTGGATATTGTTTGGATAAGGTTGCGATATCCTCGTCGGGAAAAAGTAATTTCAATTCATCATCGGAAATTTTTACCATATCAAGCATAAATAAAACACTTTCCGCAAACTTTCGCGCTTCGCCCACATCCCACAATAACGCGCGATAATTAATATCAAACACTAATTGCGCGCCTTGTTGTTTGGCGGCGAACGCGCTTGCAATTAAATTCTGATTGTTATGCAATATCGCGGCGGTGATACCGGAAAAACAAATCCAATCATAATTGGATAAATCACGCTGAACATCAAACAAATAACGCGCCGCGGATTGTCCGCGCCAGTAACTATAAATTTTTTCACCGCGCGCATCGTTATCCAGAATAAACAAACCGATCGTGTATTTTTCATCGCGTACGCATTGGGAAACCCCAACCCCATGTTTATGCATAAATCGTAAACATTGCTCGCTTGATTCATCCACGCCAAGCGCGGTTAGATAATCAACTTGATGCACACCGCCAGACGCACCACTAGCCAACCCATCGGCGACGGCGCGCAAATAATATGCCAAATTAAAAGTATCACCGGCAAAACTTTGTCGGTACAACTCGTCGCCCGCGTTGGCAAATTCCAGCATGATTTCGCCAATGGAAAGTATTTTCGCCATCGGTTAAGTCACACAACCGCGCGCGGCGACCGCTGTTTGGGTGCATTCCCCGTCGCGATGAAAAAATACCGAATCAACCATGTTAGATACGACGCAACAATGATTGGGAATGATGCGCACGCGCTCGCCGATGGATAACCCGGTCGCTCGGCCATCCGCTGCGACGATGATTCCATGCTCTTCGGATAATCCGGTAACGACTAAATGGTTGCGGAGTTTGGCGTGCGCACAAATCACCCCATAGTGCTGCAAACCGTTCAAATCGTAGGTTAGAATTTTAGAGCCGGCATCAATAATCGCACGCGTTGGAATCGGTGTGCTAATCACGGTAGATAGTATATGCAACGCGCAATCTTGCACTGCGCATACATTGCTTTCCAATAATGAGCGGTCGTTGTAGATATAAGTGCCGATGCGATATTCGGTCACCGCCTCGGCGGTATGGGCGCGCCACATGTCTGGCGTGCCGCCGCTTGAGATGGTAGCGCAAGGCAAAGATTGTTCGCGCAATGCATCGCGTGCCGCGGCGAGGAATTTTTGTGTTTCATCAATACGCCCGGCGGCCGGGTAAGTCATCAAGCCGCGTAAGGTAAGCCCCGCGGCGCGCTGCACGAGTTGTGCTAACTCGGCCGCCTCACGCACGCTTTGGACGCCGCAACGCGCCGCGCCAGTATCGCATTCAATGAGCACCTCTAACGGTTTTGGCATCGCAGCGAACGCGCGCGCCAATCCGTCAATCACCGTTGCACTATCGGCGACCACCGCGAGACGGCGAGTGTTTTCTGACAGCTGACGCAGTCGGTGTAGTTTATTTTCGCCGAGGATGTTGTAGCTAATAAGAATGTCATCTATACCGTGCGCCGCCATCACTTCGGCTTCGGAAATTTTTTGACATGTAATTCCAATCGCGCCGGCGTTGATTTGCGCATGCGCCATGTGCGGCAATTTATGCGTCTTGATATGCGGGCGCAATTGCAACCCATGCGCATTGCAATATTTTTGATACGCAATGATGTTGGCGTGTGCGATGTCTTGGTCAATCAACACTGCCGGCGTTTCAATATCGTCTATTATCATCGCCCATTAGTGCACAGTAGATTCATGAGTAGATACCTAAAATATAAAAAGGGCAATAAAGAAAATTGTTATTAACCATGCGGATGTTCAACCCGGGGCCAAATAGCCCGGCGTAAATTTTTGTATTCAGTAATGCGCGGATTATTCGGATAGATGCCATCCACTGAAGCATATAAAATCATCGCTGCCAGCGGCGCGAACTCACTGTAAAAATGATTGGTAGATTTTACGCATAAAATTTTCATCACAGCCGGGTCAATGCCGAGATTGACGAATACATCGGGGCTAAAAACTTGGCATCGCTTGCTGTTTAAGATGATGTGAATGCCGTTTATTTGAATCCATGCAGCGTCGCCGAGCGGCACTATGCTGGCTCCAAATTTTTGCACCACATTACGCTTTAGATTTCGCACGATAACCTGCGCATCAATCGGCTCACCCGCATCCGCCGACATTTTTCCGCCGAAACGTAACCTAAATTCAGCGCCTACGCCGGCCGAGAAACAAGTGCGCACCGCAATTGGATCCCAAATAGTCGCAAATGCGATTTCGCTCAGCCGACGTTGCATCGCATCGCGCAATAAAATGGTACTATCACCCGCCACGCCGCCACCGGGATTATCCCACACATCGGCGATTACCACCGGATGCGCATCGCATGCAATGGCTTGTTCAAACGCAGCGTCGGGATTCAAAAAATTAGGCATGGTCGTGCTGCGGTAACCGAATAACTCGCGCCCCAATTGATCGCTCAGCGCATCGCCGGCGCTCGGGTCGTTGTCGCTGATGACCAGTACTTTAGTGCCGAGGTCGGGCGAATCCCCCGCCATAAAACCATGAATGATAGAAATCGATAGCACGCCGTCGGTGTTCTCAAACGCACGCAAACGATCGACAAAACCGCGCATCGGTTCACGATTGGTTGGAAAAAGCGTAATCATTCGGCAATCAAATACCGAGAGATGCGGTTTGATTTCACCCTTAGCAGCACGCACCGCCAACGCGCATAAATTGACCGCAGCGGTGACAAAATCAGTGTGCGGAAATTCTTTGAAGGCGATGAGCAAGTCGGCGTTTTGCGTTTTAATTTTGGATAGATGACTATGCGGATCAAGGGTCGCACCGATGATGACATCGTTGCCAACCAGCGCCCGAATTTTTGCCAATAACTCGCCTTCGCAATCCAAACAGTTTTGCGCAATCATGGCGCCATGCAATCCAAGAAGCACGATATTAACCGGCATCGCGGCGCGTAGCTCTTCCAACAATTGATCGCGTAAAAACTGCCAGCATTGTGCGTTGATAATGCCACCCGGTTCAGCCCACGCGGCGGTTCCTTCGATTATTGCCCAGTGGTATTCAGCCGCCATCTTGCGCGCCACCGGATAAACCGCACTACACAGCGTCGGGGTCGCGGGATGCGCGCCGGGGGCAGCGTAGAAACTGTCATAAAAATCTTGTAAGTCGGTGCGCAGCGGCGAGAAGGTGTTGGTTTCAGTTGCGATCGACGCGATGAATACGCGGTGTTTGATGTTGCCGTTATCGCCGCCGCTTAATGGAGTGTCGGTATTGGTTTGGATGCTCATAACGGTATTCGCGCGTGGCTATGATGACACGCGACGCGATGCGCATCTGAATTTGCCAATGTAGTGAGGAATGGTGTTTGTGTACGGCAGATGTCGGTCGCCAATGAGCAACGCGGGTGGAATGCGCAACCGCTCGGTGGGTCGGCGGCGTCGGCCGGTTCGCCCGGCGGCGGCGTGACTTTTGGATGCGTCGGGTCGGCGCGCGGTATTGAGTCAAGCAACAATTGGGTATACGGATGCGCGGCGCGGATAAACAAATCGCCGGTCGGCGCGATTTCAACAATGCGCCCGAGATACATCACCGCCACTCGATCGCAGATGTGACGAATCACGCCGAGGTCATGAGAAATAAACAACATCGCAATCCCATGATTTCTTTGAATTTCCTTCAGCAGATTTAACACTTGCGCTTGGATGGAGACATCCAACGCCGATACCGGTTCGTCGGCAATCAATAATCGTGGAATAAGAATCATCGCGCGCGCGATGCCGATGCGTTGGCGTTGTCCACCGCTAAATTCATGCGGATAACGCAGCATTGCGTCCGATTCAATGCCAACTTGGATCAATATGTCAGTGATGCGTTGATCGCTTTGCGCGCGGGTTTTGGTGAGCCCGTGAATGCGCAATGGCTCGGCGAGGGTCTGGCCGATCGTTAGGCGCGGGTTGAGTGATGCGAACGGGTCTTGAAAAATCATTTGGATGTGGCGACGCATGGATCTAAAGCGCGATTTGGGTAATGCGAAAAGGTCGGTGCCTTGTAGATGAACAGTGCCGGCGGTGGCTTGCTCAAGGCGCGTCAAAGTGCGGGCGACGGTTGATTTTCCGCAACCGGATTCGCCGACCAAGCCGAGCGTCTCGCCCGCCAAGATGGAAAACGAAATACCATCCACCGCTTTCAACACGCGCTTCGCCACGAACGGTGGAAAAGATTTGCGCACCACGAAGTGCATTCGCAGATTTTTGACTTGTAGGAGTGCGTTCATCATTGCGCCACGTGCGGGTGATGACAACAAACCAGATGGTCGTTATCAATTTGCGGTGGTGGGTGGTGGGCGCGGCATATATCGGTGGCGCGCGCACAACGCGGATGAAATCCACAACCAGCAATGGGCTCGTGCAATGCCGGCACGCTGCCCGGTATCGTTGCCAGCGTTTGTGATGGTGCGTGCGCATTTGGTGCCAATGTCAATAATCCGGCGGTATAGGGATGACGCGCGGCGCGGAACAATGCTTCCACCGGCGCGCGTTCAATAATCCGCCCACGATACATCACCGCAACCGACCGACAATTTTGCGCTATCACACCGAGGTCGTGGGAAATTAATATCATCGCCATGCCGAGCTCGCTTTGCAATCTTTGCAACAATGCAAGTATCTGCGCCTGCACGGTTACATCCAACGCCGTAGTCGGCTCGTCGGCAATCAACAACAGCGGATTGCAAGCGAGTGCCATCGCAATCATCACGCGTTGGCGCAAGCCGCCGGACAAAGTATGCGGATAGGCGCGCACGCGACCGGCCGGATCCGGCATTTGCACGAGTTGCAATAATTCAAGCGCACGCGTACGCGCACCGGCCGCGCTGATTTTTTGATGTTGGCGAATCATCTCAATAATCTGTGCCCCGACTGGATATACCGGATTGAGGCTGGACATCGGCTCTTGGAAAATCATCGCCAATTGACTGCCCATCAATTTACGACGATGCGCCGGCCGTGCGCGTAATAAATCGCAGTCGTTGAAAATAATTCGCCCGCCGGTGATTTTAATTTGATTATCATCCAACAAACCCATCACGGCGAGCGCGGTGATGCTCTTGCCGCAACCGGATTCGCCGACGACCCCAAGGGTTTGCCCGCATTCAACATCAAACGAAACATCCCGCACTAGTGGTTGTCGGCCGAGGCTGATACACAATTTTTCAACGTGCAATAAAGTCATCGTTACATTCCGCCGAGGTCGTCTTTGAAACGCGGGTCTAGGCGGTCACGCGCGGCATCGCCGATGAGGTTCAACGAAAATACCGATAAAATAATTGCAAGCCCCGGATAAATCAACAACCATGGTGCGCGGGTAATGTAGATACGCGATTCGGAAAGCATGTTACCCCAACTGGGAATTTCCGGCGGTAATCCGAGCCCGAGAAAATCCAAGGCGGCGACTTGCAACTGCGCGAACGCGAAAATGAAACTCGCTTGCACGAGCAACGGCGAAATTAAATTAGGCAAAATGTGGCGGAATAAAATGCGCGTGTGTCCGGCACCCGCACACTGCGCGGCCGCGATGAACGCTTCGTTTTTAACTTTCAACACGATTGCATATAATATGCGCGCGGTCGTGGTGGTATAGACAATACCAATTACGATGATTGCGTTTAACACGCTGCGCTCAAGGATAGTCATCAACGCAAGCGCCAAAAGAAGCGCCGGGAATGCCATCAACACATCAATGATGCGCATAAGCACATTGCCAAGCGTAGTGAAATAGGCCGACAACATTCCGATGAGTCCGCCGAACGTGAGCGCTACCACCACCACGCCCAAGCCGATGATGAGCGCCATACGCGCACCGTGTAGACAACGCGAGAAAGTATCCCGACCGAAGTGATCGGTGCCAAGCCAATGCGCAGCACCGGGCTCGGTCAGGCGTCCGAGCGGGTTGATTGCAAGCGGATCAAACGGCGCAATCCAAGATGCGGTTAACGCCGAGACGACCACCAGCACGAGCCACACAAAGCCGGCGAACGCGAGGCGACGTTTGCCGAAAAATGGACGTGTGAAACGCAACGCGCGTTGACCTGATTGAGTGATTATCATGCGCTTCATTTTAATGAAATACGTGGGTCAAGCCACGCCGATGCAATATCCACCAAAAAATTGATGAACATATACAGTACGACGATAACCAAAATGACGCCCTGAATGACCGGGTAATCGCGACGTAAGATAGATTGCACGACCAAGCGTCCGATGCCCGGCAAAGAGAACACAGTTTCGGTAACCACCGCTTCGGAAATTAGCGTAGCAAAAGTAAAACCGAACGCGGCGACTACGCCAATGAGCGCGTTGCGAAAAATATGGCGCGACGCGACGCGTATCGGATGCAATCCTTTGGCGCGTGCGGTACGCACATATTCTTCGCGCTGCACATCTAACATGCAAGCGCGCACTAGGCGGATGATGAGTGCCGCGTTGGGTGCGGCGAGCGTTAAACTTGGCAGTATTAAATGGCGCAAATTAGTGAGGTCGCCACTTTCCAATACCGACGGAAAACCGGAGCTCGGCAACCATCCCAACCCGACCGAGAAAACCAAAATCAAATATAACCCAAGCCAAAAAGTCGGCACCGACGCGGCAAGCATCGCACTGCCCGATGCCAGTTGATCAATCCAACCGCCATGCCGCATCGCCGCCAGCGCGCCGATTGGTACGCCGATTAACACCACCCAGAACATCGTCATGAGCGCCAGCAAAATGCTGGTCTCGGCGCCGTCTAACAACACGCTGGTAACCGGTGTTTGAAAAAAAATAGAAGTGCCTAAATCGCCGCGAAGTAAATTGCCAAACCATAATAAGTATTGCACCGATAACGGTTGATTCAATCCCATTTGCTCGCGCAACGCATCGGCTTCTTCGGGCGTAGCGTAATCACCTAACAACACCGCCGCCGGGTCGCCCGGCACCAAACGGATGAACGCAAACACCAACACCGACGCCGCCAATAAAGTTGGCACAAGCGCCAGCAATCTTTTAACGGTGAAAGCGAACAATGGTTATGAAACTCGGCGCGCGCTCATATCAATGTTTGGTCGGACGCGCCGAGGTGCAGATGGCTTACTTACTCACATTCCAAAAGTGTGGCCAAATCAACGTTGCATCCCCCAAGCCACGCAGTTTCGGCGAAGCGATGTTGTAGGTATAGACATCACCGGTTTTCATCGTCGGCACTTGTTGGTAAATCAATTGTTGAATTTCTGCCCATATTTTTTGCCGCGTGTTCGGGTCGGATGAAGCCGTGAACTCGGCTTTGAGTTTGGCTTTTTCCGGGGTCGCCCACCAGCCCGGATATTTATCGTTCATCACCGAGAGCAGAATCGGATCCGGCACAAAACCGTGATGCGTGAAAAACATATCCCATTGATCCGACTGCGCGCGTTTCTGAATCAGCGTCGCCCAGTCATACACTTGCAAATCAATATTGAACCCGGCTTGTGCGAGTTGCTTGGTATAGACGACCGCCTTGTCGTAGTGGAATGCATAGTTAGTCGACACCATAAACTTAATCGGCTCGCCGGCATAACCGGCATCTTTTGCCATTGCCTTGGCGCGGAGCGCATCACCGCGGCTAAAATTCTCGGCGCCGGATTCGGTGAACCAGACATTGCCTTGCGGCAAGAACGAGCCGTTAGAACGCCATAACTTTTCGGGACCAATCGCAATTCGCAACGCATCTTCTTTATTAAGCGCGGTTTGTATGGCGCGTCGCAATGCGAAATTAGTTTTCAACGGACCTTCTTTGGAATTCATAAATACCAAACCAAAGATTGGTCCGCCGTTTAGAATAGTGGTGACTTTAGGGTCGGCATCTAGATCGGCAAACAAATCGCCGGGGATGCTTTCGGCATAATCATAATCGCCCGCACGGAGCCCACTGACGCGCGCACCGACATCGGGGATTGGAATAAATCTCAGCACTTCTATTTTGACGTCGCGCTTGCCGGCATAGCCATTAGCCGCGCCTTTCGGTGACGCATAATCGTTGAAGCGCACCAATTCAACATGGCGATTGGGCTTCCATTCGGAGAAGCGATAGGGACCAGTGCCGATATAATTTTTCGGCGCAATCGGCTCTTTGCCGGCGGCTGCAACCGATGCTGGATAAATTGCGGCACCGCCGTTGATAAATGCGAGCAAGTTTTTCCACGGACCGAATGGCTGATTGAGTTTGATGGTCACTTCATATCTATCGCTCGCGGCGACGTCGGTCACATTGGCAAATAGCAAGCCGCCGCGCGCACCGAATTCGCCCCAGCGTTTAAGCGATGCGACCACATCTTTGGAAGTCATCTCATCGCCGTTGTGAAATTTCACCCCGCGACGCAATGCGATGACGATAGTCTTGCCGCCGTCGGCTAATTTTTCGCCGGCCGCGAGCAATGCTTGCGGGGCGTTTTCACTATCAAAGGTGTATAACCCTTCAAATAGGTGATGCGCGATGGTGGTCGCTAAGTCGGAAGTGACCACTTGTTGATCAAGGCTTGGCGGCTCGCCGACTGTGGCATAACGCAACATGTCAGCATGGACGGTGGTTTGTGCGGCCGCCAGTCCGGTGGCGATCAATCCGCTCGCCATTAATTTTCCGATGCGGCGGGCGGTGAATAACTGTTTGAATCGTTTCATTGTGGTCTCCTACTGGATGGTCAATTGGATGGTCAATAAAATTACTAAGCGCGCCGTACAATACCAATGCAATTCGCATGCAATCCACATGGCATAACGTACACAGTGCGACGATTAGGATGTAACATATTTACACTAAGCGCGCAAGTTGTCAAACTAATTTTTATTATTTCTTGCTTTTTTAGCAAAATACGCCCAAAATGCGCGAGTTATGCTGCGTATCAATCAGGCATAGATAGTAATTTTGTTACATTCTCGCTCATTTTCCCACTTAACCGCAACCATACCGAAGCCAAATCCAACCCACCAATCTTGAGGGCTACCATGAATAGCAATAACCGTATTACCCGATTCGCCGCGCAAACCGCCGCCGGTGGCACTGAACGCCCTATGTCTAAAGTAGTGCGTGCTGGGGATTTTGTCTATGTGTCGGGGCAAGTGCCGACTGTGGATGGCGAGGTTATTGACGGTGGATTTATCGCGCAAACCGAGCAAGTGTTTGATAATTTAACCGAGGCACTGGCGCTCGCGGAATGTGGTTTGGAGCATGTAATCAAAGTCAATGCATGGCTGGACGATGCACGCGATTTCGCTAGTTTCAACGGTGTTTTCAAAAAATATTTCGCGCAGTTTCCACCGGCGCGCTCCACCGTTGAATCCAAATTGATGATTGACGCCAAAGTGGAAATTGAAGTCATCGCCTATCACCCGCTTGATTCGGCGTGAACCAACCAACCTTGTGTCTATGATACCCGTCGGTATGAGCACCATTGGCGACATTATTCTAAAGATGCGCAAACTGGACGGCGCGCTTGCCGCTGGCGAGCAGCAGGTGTCCGATTTTGTGCTGGATAATCTGCGCCGAATTGCGCACATGAAGCAAGATGAAATTGCCGCCGAGACGTGCGTATCGGTTGCCACGGTTAATCGCTTTTGCAAAACCATTGGCTGCAAAGGATTCAAAGATTTTAGAATCATCATCGCGCAAAGCGTCGCAGTCAATACGCAATATCTCGGCGGGCAAAATGACGCGCGCTCGCCAACCGACCAAGTGGTGCTAAATGTATTTGGTGCGCTGGTCGATTCACTCAACACCGCACGCAATCAAATTAACCAAGATGATATTGAAGCGGCCGCCGAGCGCTTGGCATCGGCAAAGCGAATCGTGTTCTTCGGCGTCGGCGGCAGCTCGGCCAATGTCGCGCGCGAAGGCGTCAATCGTTTTTTTAGGCTCGGAATTCCCGCGGAAGCGCATTGCGACGGATACTTCCAACGAATGCTGGCGGCGACGCTCAAAGAAGGCGATGTATTGTTCGTGATTTCGGCGAGCGGTTTGCCGCCCGAGCTATTAGACAGCGTCGCGGTCGCACACCTTTACGGCGCCGCCACCATCAGCCTAACCAAAATCGATTCACCACTTGCGGCAAGCACGCAAATATCTATCAAAATAGACCTGCCGGAAGATCAGAACATCTACAAACCAACCGCCTCGCGATTGGTGGTTATGGCAATCATTGATGTGCTGGCAACTCTAGTCGCACAAACCAAACCAGCCATCGCATCCGAAAACCTCCGCCGCATCCGCACCGCATTGATTCCACTCTCAAAAGACGCGGGTCCAAAACCAATTGGGGATTAATCGCGAATAGCACCGCCACATACACACCATTTTTTGCACCGCATCACGCCTTAGATTTCGCCCGACAACCTCCCTCCTGTCAAAGGAATCTTATCTCCCCATTTCAGCTCGCTGGAATCCAGTAGATATACGTTGCAAAGCGCACCGAATCCTCCCCTTGATAAGGGGGATTGAGGGGGTTTGCTGTTAATGGCTTGCCCATAGAATCCCATTCCCGCAACCCGAATCAGCATCGTATTAGCCACGCATTTAGGGTATAGTCAAGCGACTAATTTACCAACTCACACAAGGACTCACGGATGAAAATAAAACTGGACATGCAAATGTTGCGCACCGCATCAATACAAATTGGTGTAGTATTATTTGCAACGGGCATTATTAATTATATACTCCAAGATATACCCTTCCCGTCCGACAATGCGATTACTCTTCTCGTCGCCGGGCTTTTTACCATTAACCTTTCAATCTGGAGAAGCAAATGAGCTTTCTATCAATCGGGGTTATAACCCTCACCGTCGTCCTAACCGCGCTACACATCTACGGTGCATTTCAAGAAAAGCGCGAGGCTGATGCGGAAGTCGACGCGCTTCAAGACGACAAAAAATAACCATTGCCGAGCGCTCACCCTTTCAATCTGGAGAAGCAAATGAGCATTCTATCAATCGCAGTTATAACCCTCGCCGTCGTCCTAACCGCGCTACACATCTACGGCGCATTTCAAGAAAAGCGTGAGGCTGATGCGGAAGCCGACGCACTTCAAGACGACAAAAAATAACCCTAACCCTTTCCCACAATGGCTCCACCTCGCCTACAGAAATGTGGGCAGGTTTTTTGGTTTGGTATTGACAGGGCTGCGGATATTTTTTATATTGCGTTTATCTATTCGGGCTGGGTTGCCAGCTCTTATAGCTATAAAGACCTTCACGCATCTTTAAACCTAACCTTCGGAATATTCCAATGAAAACCTCACACCTAATTACCCCCCCCCTCGCCATACGCAGCCTGTGCGCCCTGGCTTTATTTGCTTTGAGCGTTATTCACGCCCCGGCTTTTGCCCAGGTGGGCGTTAGCAATATCAGCAGTGCTACCACTGAGGTTGTCTTAGCGGGAATCTCCTCTGGAGATGAAATCGAAGCTGCTGCTGGTTTCAC
>WASV01062108.1_pt1 | contig 11556 bp, 15 predicted proteins | sample 5698531 | NCBI WGS metagenome assembly WASV01 (sample SAMN11175559, study PRJNA528189) | sponge metagenome | isolation source: marine sponge | host: Myxilla | place: Antarctica: Western Antarctic Peninsula, King George Island | collected 2013-01 | reverse complement strand
CACCGGCGGCGAAGCGTTTTATGTGCTGGAAGGTGAAATCACCGATTGCGACGGTGTGGTGTTTCGCGGCGGAGATTATGTCTGCTATCAACCTGACAGTTGCCATTTCTCGCATTCGGAAAAAGGCTGCAAGTTGCTGGTGATTCTCGGCGGTCGCAACGCTCCGCTAGACTAAACTCGGCTAGGCTAAGCGCGATAATTCAGCGGATGAGTTTCGCCGCAAAGCAATAAACCCAGCTAATACCGCCAGCACCGCCAGCCACAGCAAACTCCAGCCCGGCATGGCAAGCCCCAGCAACGCCCATTGAACTTCGGCGCATTCACCGGAGCCGCGCAAAATTAAGGAGAGGGCTTGGTTGAACGGAAACGCTTCCAACATGAAAGATAAACCGGGCCCGCATTCCGGCACTTGCCCAGTTGGCAAGTTTTGTAGCCATACATGGCGAGCGGCGACCGCCACCCCGAGCAACGCAATTACACCCGCAAGGCAAGCGTAAATTCGCCGCCCGAAGCCATGCGGATTGTGTAAAAACCCAAGCAGCAAAATCCCCCCCACGCCCATAAACGCCACCCGCTGAACGATACACAACGGACACGGCTCCAACCCGACCGTATACTGAAAATAAAGCGCGGCCGCGATTAAGCCGATACATAACAACGCACCAGCGAGGAATAAAAAACGATTGGTCATGGCGGGGCTAAAAGAGGGATGAGGTTGGTATTTTACAGAATCAAACGGAATAGTACGCCAAAGGGTTTCTTTTATTTACAATGAGGTAACATCAACCCACGAATCAGTATGCGGACAATCACTTGGCAAGGCACCATACCCATATGGCGAATCATAAAACAGCGATTGAACTACAATCTATCAGCAAGATATTCGGTGTGGCACCTGCGTGCATCACTGCGCTAGATGATGTCAGCCTCAGCGTAGCAGACAATGAGTTTTTTACGTTACTTGGCCCTTCGGGTTGCGGTAAAACGACTCTTTTACGGCTACTCGCTGGCTTTGAACATCCGACTAGCGGACAAATTACTTTGTTTGATCAGCCAATTGCTGATTTACCGCCGAAGAATCGGTCGGTCAATACGGTATTTCAGCACTATGCGCTCTTCCCCCACATGACGATTGCCAAAAACGTCTCTTTTGGGCTAGAGATGCTGGGAAAGTCAGTGAGTGAGATTGAAAAAACGACCGCCGACATGTTGGCACTGGTCAGAATGGAAGAGTTTGCCGCACGCAAACCAAATCAACTCTCTGGTGGACAGCAACAGCGCATTGCACTCGCGCGAGCATTGGCACCGCAACCGAAAGTTTTATTGCTTGATGAACCGCTCTCAGCACTTGATTTAAAACTGCGACAACAAATGCGTTTGGAATTAAAATCATTGCAGAAACAGGCCGGCATTACTTTTATTTTTGTCACACACGATCAAGAAGAAGCATTGACGATGAGCGATCGAATCGCGGTGATGTCCGAAGGGAAGGTGCAACAAGTTGGCACACCGAAGGATGTTTATGAAAGTCCGGCAAACCGCTTTGTTGCAGATTTCATTGGTGATGTTAATCTGTTTGAAGTAAAAATAACCGCTATAGTGAATGGCAACGCGACATGTGAATTATCGGAGAAATTATCATTGCAATGTGCGGTTTCCAACCAACATTCCGTCAACCAACACGTGACCATTGTCGCACGACCGGAAAAAGTGATGCTCAAACTACCCGCTAACACACCGCACGAACTAACAGGTGAAGTTAGTGTGGTGGCTTATCTTGGTACAGATACTACTTATTTAGTTAAATTGAAAAATGGTTTATCGGTGCAGTCACGTATTCAGAATGATGCCGTCAACCAATTTGATTTTGCGGTCGGCGACAAAGTCAGCATTGAGTTTCGCCCCGATTCGCTACATATTTTGGCGGATTGAAGCAATGCTCAGAAAACCGGACGATATTTATTTGCGAAGGCGTCGAAGTCCGCTAGATTTGTTGCCGTCATGGTTTGGTACCGTACCCGCATTGGTAATCATTGGTGTATTCATGATTATCCCTATCGGAATCGTTGCGGTTTATTCATTTATGGAAGCAAATCCATATGGTGGCGTTCGTTCAAATGGATCGCTGGAAGCATATGTTCAGTTACTATTTCAACGCGATTTTGACGATGTACTCCAAATTAATAATGCTTACGCGCTCATTTTTTTACGCTCAGTCGCGCTGGCGATAGCGGCAACAGTGTTGTCATTGCTTGTCGGATTTCCGGTTGCATATTTTATCGCCAGTCAACCACCGACACGCAGGAATGTGTTCATCTTTCTAATCACGATACCGTTTTGGACTAATCTTTTAATTAGAACCTATAGTTGGATTTTAATTTTGCGCGATACCGGACTCGTGAACAATGGACTGATGTTTCTAAATGTTATCGATTCGCCACTACCACTTCTCTACACCAACCTCGCCATCCTGCTCGGTTTAATCTATACCTACATTCCGTTCATGGTGTTACCCATCTATGCCTCTGTGGAAAAACTTGATTTTCGATTGATTGAAGCCGCGCATGATCTTTACGCCAGTCGTGCCACTGTCTTACGTAAAGTGGTTATTCCGCTGACTTTCCCTGGTATTGTGGCCGGCTCAATTCTAGTTTTCATTCCTTGCCTTGGTGCGTTTGTCGCCCCAGATTTGCTTGGTGGTGGTAAACATCTAATGTTAGGGTCGCTCATCCAATTACAGTTTGCATCTTCACGCAATTGGCCTTTCGGCTCGGCTGTGGCGATGGTGCTACTTGCAATCGTGTTACTTGCGCTGATTTATTATGCATTTGGGCCAGCGCGTCGTGCTGCCAACGAATTTTAATGATCGCCAATACATCCACACGCAATAAACTATTTCATCGCCCGTTTAAATCTGGGGAAATTCCCGGGTTCGGTGCCTTCACTTGGCTATTCTTTGGTTATCTGTATTTACCGATTCTCATTTTAGTTGTGTTTTCTTTTAACGAAACACGGTCTGCAACCGTCTGGTCCGGATTTTCACTTGATTGGTATACAAAAGCATTTAACAATGACGACATCAAACGTGCCGCCTACAACAGCTTAATTGTGGCGATTATTGCCACACTGATTTCCACTGTAACGGCGACGTTGGCGTCGCTTGCACTTGCAAAATGGCGGAATGCCGCGACCGGTTCGGCCGTCACTGGCGTTCTGATGCTACCGCTTTTGGTGCCGGAAATCGTCACGGCCGTGGCAACTTTGACATTTTTCTCGGCAATTGGCCTTTCTCTCGGACTCGCTAATATCATCATCGCACACACCGTATTTTGCATCCCGTTCGCCTATTTTCCGATAAGGGCGCGTCTTGCAGGCATGGATTCGACATTGGAAAACGCTGCGCGAGATTTATACGCAAGCGAATGGCAAACCTTCCAATACATAACCTTTCCGTTATTGTTTCCCGGCATTTTATCGGGCGCGATGCTCGCTTTTGTTATTTCGCTTGACGATTTTATAATCACCTTGATGGTCGCTGAAGCAGGCACCACGACCTTACCGATTTACATCTACAGCATGGTCCGCGTTGGCATATCCCCTGAGGTAAATACCGTCTCTACTGCGATGCTCGCCATTTCTATTGTTTTTGTCAGTCTGTCCTATCTCGCTGGACGAAAAACATAAATTGCGCTCTAAACCCCCAAAATTACGTGAATAAACTTATAAATTTGTTTGGTTTAGCCATATTGTCCACTGAAAAATATGCAAGAAAACTTGCATTATGAAACGATAGGAGTAAATTCAAGGCACATCATCCCTTAATCTATATATGGAGACGATCATGAAAAACGCTAAAAAAACCTTACTGGCAGTCACAATTGCCACCTTTCTTTCCGTGAGTTCATCCACTGCGTTGGCTGAAGGAGAATTGTTTCTCTACAATTGGTCAGACTATACTTCACCTGAACTGATTCAAAAATTTGAAGCCGAAACCGATATCAAAGTAGTGCTGGACACTTACGATTCCAATGAGACACTGCTCGCTAAATTGAAGCAAGGTGGGAGTGGCTACGATATTGTTGTACCCAGCCACAACTTTGTGGAAATATTTGTTGAAGAAGGATTGTTGCAAAAAATCAATGTGCGTAATTTGCCCGGTTACAAAAACATTGACGACCGTTGGAAAAATCCAGAGTGGGATCGTGGCAATGTCTACACTATACCGTGGCAATGGGGGACGACCTCGTACGCTGTCAACACCACCGTATATAAAGACGACATCAACACCTACCAGGTTTTGTTTGAACCACCTTCAGCGTTGCAAGGGAGTATCGGGATGTTTAAAACCCCGGATGAAATCATTCCGATGGCGCAGATTTATTTGGGTATTCCGTTGTGCTCTGAAAAATCGAGTGACATGAAGCGAGTTTATGAATTACTCGCAGCACAGAAGCCACATGTTAAAGTATATAATTCCGATGGAATTAAAGAACGACTCGTAAGCGGTGATGTGTCCGCCCATACGATTTGGAATGGTTATTCACTTCGTTCGCGCAAAGAAAAATCCACCCTCAAATATGCTTATCCCAAAGAGGGCGTTTTGACTTTTTTTGATAACATTGCGGTACCCAGAGGCGCGAAAAACAAACAAAATGCGCTGAAGTTTATCGAGTTTATGCTTGAGCCAAAAAATGCCGCGTTGCAGTCTAACTTTGCCGGTTACGCAAATGGGATTGCTGGCAGCACCAAACACATGACAGCCGAGTTAAAAAGTGCCCCGGAAGTTAACATGCCAAGCAATACGAAAAGCATATTTACGCAATCATGCTCCGAAGCGGCCATTAAACTGGCCGACCGTGCATGGACAAGACTACTACAATAAATAGCGTCGCATGGTACATCAACCAAGCGGATACCACATGCCGGCTGAGTTTGGATAATCGTAATTGTTGGGATTATCATTGGCTGGAAAAAACTGATGGTCTCGTGAGATGGATGTATCTGACTATAAGAAAACCAGCAGTTTGGTATTGACACAACTGCAAGTTGCCTTTATATCCCGTCTCGCAAAAGTGCAGAGTTATCCGATGAAAGTCGGGTTACTCGCTGAATAAAATAGACAAATACAAAGCATTGGGAGTAAATACCCATCACCTTGTCAAATAAGCGGGAATCTCCTTAACTCTGGACTATTTCAAACGCCCGACGCCACATGGTGTCGGATAACTAAACGTTTGAATGTAGGAGTATTTCCAATGAACAAAGTAAAAATAGTTTTCGCGCATTCGCCCTCGTCGCTACCGCGATTTTCCTACTAGCAACCCCAGCCCATGCACAAGATAGTGAGCCGGTGGTTATGTTGGTATTCGTTATGCTGCGCTTGATACTTCGTTTGATGGTCAACTCGCCGAAAACGTGGCTTATAACATTGATGAAGAATGGTCAACGCCTATGGCTATCTTAAATTTCGGTACTCACATAAATTCCGTTTTCGCAATAGAAGGACGGCTTGGACTTGGCGTAGGGGATGATACCCAGATCTTTACCGACGTCCCTATTGTAGGTGACGGTGTAGTAAAAATCACTGGCGAAATAGACAGTTACTACGGCATATTTGCCAGAGTCGGCATTCCCAATCTTGGCGCATTTTATCCGTATATCATCGCAGGCTTTGGCAAAACTAAAATTGAGAGTTCAGCTGACGGCTTTATCGATTCGGACGAATCTGGATCAGATACCGCATTCGGCATCGGCGCAAACGTCAATTTTGGCGAAACTATCAGCGGTAATTTAGAATATATGAATTACTACGATAAAAACGATTATGAAGTTACTGGCGTTTCATTCAGCTTGAATTACAACTTCTAATCCGCCAAGCAAAACGTTAGTAAGCAACACCGACCGCTCATAGAAATGTGAGGGTTTTTTGTGTATAATCCACTATCAATATTTACCACTGGACTATTAAACCCATGAGCGCAGACCAACTGAACCGCGAAATCGATTTCAACGTCATGTTAGCCGCCGCCAAAGCTGGCTATGTGGATGCGCAATATGTAGTCGGCCAAAGATATTGGAATGGCGACGGCGTAAAAGAAAACCGAATACTCGCTTATGTGTGGACATTAGTTGCAACTAACAATAATCACAAAAAGGCAGAGGAATCCTTTAAATCGGGAGAAATGATAAAACACCTAACCGATCAACAAATCAATTACGCTATGGAAGAATCTCTAAAAATAATCGTTGATCTACCCCCGCCCCGCTGATAGCGATATGAGCGGTTTTTTTCATGTATAATCCACCATTCCGTAACTTTAATTGGAAAAAATAAAATGTAAAACGTAATATCAAAATTAGTATTGGTCGGCATCCTTGCCGTGTTCGTGGCCGGTTGTGCGGGTGCACCGCCAGTAGTAGATCTTTCAGATACGATTTATCAAAGCAATACTGTTGCTAAAACAGCAAATAGCAAAATTGCAGAGTTAAGCATCAAAAATACTGCTGGCATTGGTAAAATTCCACCTCCGGGATTTGGCGACGCCCACATGTTAATTACAAGACAGCCATTTTTATCAGCAACGGTAGAGAGCGATATTCGCCGTTACCTTGAAGATCGATTCCCCTACGATACAAATTCTGCACATTCAATTGAAGTGGAAATTGAAAAAGCAGATGCCTATTGGAATTGGCCATTTGCAGAACGACTTCCATTTATTGGATTAGCAATGGCGAATCGTGACCGTGATATTGCAATGAATTTAAAATTATCAATTTCATTCCAAGAAAATGGCAAAGAATTTGCATCGTACGTGCATGACGCTCCTATCATTATTCAAGGGAAAGCAACTACGCAAAAAAAGATTACCGTTTCCTATAAAACATTAGTGGAAGCATACCGCGCGAAAATTTTCGGCGAGTTAGATAAACAAATTATTGAAAAGTATTTTGTTGAATAAACAACTCTACAACACCAACCACTCATAGCGATGTGAGCGGTTTTTTAACTATTCACAACTAACACTATTAGGAGATTAACATGGCTTTAGTTAAATGCATTGAATGCAAAAAGAAAATAGCTTCCACAGCGGAAAAATGCCCGCATTGTGGTTTTGATAGTCCAACTATCAAAAGAAAAAGATGCAAAAAATGCAAAGAAGAATGTCTCTCAACAATAGCATTTTGTATACACTGTGGCATAAAAAAACCAGGGATTACATTAGCAAACCAGATAATTTCTAGTGTAATAACAATGTGGCGTAAAAAATCCAGGGATTACACTAGCAAATCAGATAATTTTTAGTGTAATAACAATCGTAATCCTAGGCGGCATATTAACATTTTATATACTGCTATTAACGATGACACTCCATCTAAAAAACCAATACCTGCACAACAAACTGCTGCCAATACGCAGCATGTCGTGCAGATCCAGCGTGTATGCTGAAGAAAAGTAAAATAGACGCATGGGTTTCTTGTAAGTATACGATTGAACAAAGCGCAAAATATTCACACGAATGGGCAGATAGCTGGGCAGGTGAGCAGAAATACCCATTTATATCATGGGTGAATAAATCCAAAGGAATTGTCACCTTAAAAGGGCGTCAGCTTAAATTCCAGAATGGTTTGGCGCATGGGAAAAAGTCACATATGAATGCGATTGGAACACTAGATCTAAAAGTATAGTAAATGTAAGAGTATATTAATTTTAATTCCAAAATCGCTCATAGAAATATGGGCGGGTTTTTTTAATGTATAATCACATTCCAAACCAATATCCACTAGGATAAAACCATGTTAACTTCAATAAAAATGCTATGCGCTGTTGTATTATTTGCTTTTGCTGGGTTAGCACAGACCGCTAATGAATTTGAGTGGCAATACATTAGGGGTATTGACACAACTGATGGTGCAACGACGCATACTGCCGCTATATCTATATACGCACCTAGTCAAAGCCAACTTTATCCCTACCTTTCTTTGTCTTGCAAATCTCCGAAACAATCATTTTTCTTGTTTATTGCCACAGAAAATGTAAGCTCTACTAACACTATAAATGCTAAATATAGAATAGACTCTACGCCAGCACAAAATATTTCGCTTAGGGGTACCCCAGGATCTACAAATTTTTATCAGCCTATTCGAGCGAATAGCCAGGCAGCAAAGATGCTAGTAGGCATGCTTACTGGTTCTCAAATAGTATTTAGCATAAAAGGTTGGACAGGTACCTTTTCGCTAGAAGGAGCTAGTCTTGTAATCAATAAACTGGTGGATAACTGCTGATGACAAAGATGATTTGCCCGCTGCTATAAAATCGGCAAAAGAGACCAAGCAAAACTTAACCGATGCGCTGGAACATTTAGAAACAGTAATTGAGCTTGAACAGCACATTTCGTTAGATTAACCAATACTTTTTAGAGGAAACAAAATGAGTAAGCAGAAAAAAGTCCCATCCAGCGGTTGGTGGTATATGTTGCCGATTGGTGGTTTGGTTTTTTATTGGTTGGGCTTGGCGACAGGTAAAATTGCCGAGTGGACAGGTCTGGGCGGTTGGCTGTACATAGCCATAATCATTGCGCTTATCATCGGCTGGAAAAAGATTTCACAATAACAACCCCAGCACGACGCGATACCAACTATTACCCGCCCCCGCCCGCCATCGCCATTTCAATCACCTCACGCGCATCGTGCCCGGACTCCCGCAGGGCGCGTATGCTCATCGCGTGGTCGCGTTTCGCTAGCCGTTTGCCGTTTGTGTCGGTGAGCAGTGGGTGATGGTGATAAGTTGGTGGTGGGTAGCCGAGCAAGGCTTGTAGCAGGCGGTGGAGGTCGGTTGCGGGTGCTAAATCAAGGCCGCGGGTGACTAGCGTGACGCCTTGCCGATGATCATCCACGGTCACCGCTAAGTGATAACTGGTCGGCATATCTTTGCGCGCCAGCACCACATCGCCGAAGCGCAGCGGTTGTGCGTGGACGATTCCTTGCCCGACTTCTTCCCAAGTTAGCCGGCTTGCGATGCCGTTGGCATGGCGGTTGGTGTCACGGTTGGCATGGGCGATGGCGGCGGTCATGTTCAGGCGTTCGGCGCTCGGATTGCCGGCGGCGATTCGGCCAGCGCGTTGTTGCTCGGATAAATTTTTGCATATACCGGGATAAATCGCGCCGTCGGGTCCTTGCGGGGCGTGGCCGGCGCGCGCGATTTCCTCTTTGATTTGCGCGCGCGTGCAAAAGCACGGATAGGTTAGCCCTTTCAAGCGTCGGAGTGCCGCTCGGTAATCATCCATGTGTTGCGATTGATGGCGCACCGGTTTTTCCCAGTCCATGCCAAGCCAGCGCAAGTCTTCGTAGATGGCGTCCACGAATTGTTCGCGGCTGCGGCTTGCGTCAATATCTTCTATCCGCAGCAAAAAACTGCCGCCAGCTCCGCGCGCGTGATATGCGGTCAGTGCGGCAAAGGCATGGCCGAGATGGAGATAGCCGCTCGGGCTGGGGGCGAAACGGGTGACTTCTTTGGTTGATGTCGGGTTTGAATGAGTGGCGTTTATCATCGCTGCGATTGTAGGGTATTCCCTTATCTCTCGTCCGATTCGGCGGCGTTAGAATAAAAGCAGAGAAGCAACGCAAGTGGTATCATGCTATTTTACTTTCACCGTAACGACATCCATCCAATGAAACTACGCACCCGCATTTTTACCCCCCCGCTGCTGGCATGCTTGATTGTGCTGATGGTACTAACTGGCGGGCATGTTGCCCAAGCCCAGACCACCGATAATCAAACTCAAACCCAAGCCAGCAAAAATCACGACCCGTTTGAACGCGCTAACCGCGCGGTGTTGAAATTCAATTTTCAGGCGGATCGTTTTGTGCTGAAACCGGCTGCTAAAGTATATGCGCGCTTACCGCGGCCAGTGCGCAGTGGTGTCGGCAATTTTTTCGCCAATTTATTTCAGCCGACCACCATCGTAAACGAGCTCCTACAAGGTAAATTCGCCGCCGCCGGCAAGGATACCGGGCGCTTCGCCATCAACACCACGCTGGGATTGTTTGGCCTTTTTGATGTGGCGTCCGCCTTTAACTTGCCTAAGCACAATGAAGATTTCGGTCAGACTTTGGCGGTGTGGGGTGTTCCCACCGGACCCTATTTGGTGCTGCCATTGCTGGGTCCCAGCAATTTGCGCGATACCGTCGGCTCGATTCCGCAGTATGCCACCGACCCGGTCTCGGCGCTTGATTCGCCGGAGCGATGGTATGCGAGCGGTTTGCGGGTGACGAATGCGCGCGCCGGTTTGCTCGGTATTGACGATGCGCTTGAATTGCAGACCGACCGATATTTGTTCCTGCGTGAAGAATATCGGCAACGGCGCAATCGCTTGGTTCATGACGGCACGCCGCCGGGTGCGGATAGCGATGCGCAGTTGCAGGATGAATTGCTGGAACAAGAAGGCGAGAATTAAACGCTGACCATATTAATTTGACGCCATTTTGCACATGGCAATTTACGCTATCGGGGATATTCAGGGTTGCGTCGTGGCGCTGGAGGAAATGTTAGATACGCTCGGCTTTACGCCGGGCAGCGATCAAGTGTGGTTGACCGGGGATTTAGTCAATCGCGGTGCGCATTCGTTGGAGACCTTGCGGCTGGTTAAAAAACTCGGGATGAGCGCGGTAACCGTGCTCGGCAATCACGACCTTCATTTATTGGCAGTCGCCGCCGGCATTCGCGATCATCGCTCCGACGACACCTTACAGCCAATTCTGCGCGCCCCGGACCGCGATGAACTGCTTCATTGGTTGCGTCATCAACCGCTGGTGCACATGGATACGAATATGCCCGCAAAGACAGCCAAAGCGCGCGGCAAAATTATGATGATGCACGCCGGCGTCTATCCAGGATGGCGGGCGCGTGAGGTGGCGCGGTATGCTGGCGAGGTGGAAACGTTATTGCGCGGCGATCAATATCGCCAGTTCCTCGCGCACATGTATGGCCGCAGCCCGACGCACTGGAGCCAGCCCATGGGCAAGTGGCAGCGCGTGCGATTTATCACCAATGTCCTCACCCGAATCCGCTATGTTAACCAAAACGCGCAGCTAAACTTCACTCACAAAGGAGCGCCGGGCAATCAGCCAAAAAGCTGGATGCCGTGGTTTATGCATGCGGATATGAAATGCAAAAAATGGCGAATCGTGTTTGGTCATTGGTCGGCGTTAGGGTTTTTTCAACGCGGCAATGTGATGTGTCTGGATAGCGGCTGCGCATGGGGCAAAACGTTAACCGCGATTCGCCTGGACGGCGAGCAAGCAGGAAAGTCCTGGCAATTGCCATGCACAAAAACTATCGCAAAAATTACATGAAAGAAATTTGGGTAGATTTTGCGATTGTTTTATCTTGATATCAAAACAAATTCACCGTTGCTAATCGGATTTATATTAAGCGGACAATTAGAAGATAACTTCACCCGCGCAGTTATTTTAACCGACGGCGCATCATTCCTATACACCGTCCCATGACCGCAAGTTTGCTACTAATCGGCATCACCTTAATCGGCCTCCCCCTCT
>WASV01158502.1_pt1 | contig 11585 bp, 12 predicted proteins | sample 5698531 | NCBI WGS metagenome assembly WASV01 (sample SAMN11175559, study PRJNA528189) | sponge metagenome | isolation source: marine sponge | host: Myxilla | place: Antarctica: Western Antarctic Peninsula, King George Island | collected 2013-01 | reverse complement strand
AACAACTAAGCAAAATCTCACCTTTTTCTAATCCTCTCTATTTATGCAAAGGGCTCCTTAATTTTTCTATGTTTACCCCTGAAGAAGTTTATAGTATTAGCCACTTTATGCGTTTATGCAAAAAAACGCTAGATACCCATATTCCACCTTGTTGGCTACAAGGTGAGGTGAGTAATTTATCTCGCCCTGGTTCTGGGCATTTGTATTTCACCTTAAAAGATGACAAGGCGCAAATTCGTTGTGCCTTGTTTCGTTCTAATGCCGCTCGCCTGCCTTTTGCTTTAGAAAATGGGGTATCCATTTTAGTGCGTGCTAATCCCACACTTTATGAGGCAAGAGGAGATTTTCAAGTCATTATTGAGCAGGTAGAAACTCTAGGATTAGGCAACTTACAGCGTGCTTTTGAGCAATTAAAAATCAAATTAAAATCAGAAGGTTTATTTGAGCCATCTGCCAAAAAGACTCTACCTAACTACCCCAAACATATCGGCATTATTACCTCAGCCACAGGGTCAGTGGTGTTAGATATTATTCATATTTTAAAACGCCGACACCCTATCGCTCGCTTGAGTATCTTTAATACCCCTACTCAAGGGGATGCTTGTGCAAGTAATATTATTAGTGCATTAAATGGGGCGGATAATTATCATTGCGATGTTTTAATCGTCGCTAGAGGTGGTGGCTCTTTGGAAGATTTATGGTGCTTTAATGAAGAAACAGTAGCACGCTGTATTGCGAACCTAACCACCCCAATCATTAGCGCTATTGGTCATGAAACAGATACTACTATTGCTGATTTTGTGGCTGATGTGCGTGCACCCACCCCAAGTGCGGCAGCTGAAATATGTTCACCTGATAGAAGCCAACAATTACGCACCTTAGATCAATATCAACGCCAATTATCACAACACTTAAAAACTTTAGTTTGGCAAAAACAGCAACAATTAGACTTATTAAGTAGTCGCATTGGCCACCCTAGGGATTTTATTGCTTCCTTAGATGTTCGTATTGAGACCTTAAATATGCGTCTTTTTAGTCAAATAACACGCAAAATCAACCAAGATAAATTATCATTATCCGAGCAACAATACGCCTTACAAGCACTGTCTCCTACTGATAAATTAAATAAAAATATTGCAATACATCAATCGTTAAAACAACACTTAAACACGCACATAGCCCGCCATATTCAACAAGCACAATATCAACTCACAGCGCTCAATGCCCGCCTACATAGTACCGCTAAACAGCCTTTACCCAGAGCAAGCACGCATTTACAACAACTTGCCACCGCCCTAGAACATCTGAGTCCACTAAAAACCCTAGGGCGTGGTTATAGTATTACTTTGGATAATAATAGCAAGGCTATTACCCGATCTAGTCAGGTAAAAATAGGGGATAAAATTAATGTTCGCCTTAATCAAGGATATATTGATGCTCATGTTGAGCAAACTAAAGAGTAATATAAAATACAGTATTATCTTTTAATTCAATAAAGGATAATATAAAATACAGTATTGTCTTTTAATTCAATAAAGAGTAATATAAAATACAGTATTATCTTTTGTAGCAAGTATAAGCACTTATGCATCAATTTATTGCGGGTCGTTATCAAACACATGGCAAAAATACCAGTAGCGAGTATCGTTATTTTTTGCCTAATGCACTTAATCGCCAATACAATCTTGATAACCCAAAACTATTAACAACTTTGGAACAATCAATCAGGATGCTAGGCGAATTAAATGCTTATGGTGATCTGATGCCAGATATTGATTTTTTTATCAAAATGCATATTCTATCTGAATCTGTTGCTTCTTCTAAAATTGAAGGCACACAAACTAATATCCAAGGGGCGCTATTAGCAGAGCCTGATATGCAATCTGAGGCACGCGACGATTGGCTTGAGGTGCAAAATTACATCAAAGCGATGAATCAATCTATTAATAATTTGGCTGATTTACCGGTTTCTATACGCTTATTAAAGCAAAGCCACAAACAGTTATTAAGCGGGGCGCGTGGTCAGCATAAAATGCCTGGCCAGATTAGAACCTCACAAAATTGGATTGGTGGCGCCTCTATTAAATCTGCCCACTTTATCCCGCCACATAAGCAGTATTTAGCCGATGCTTTAAGCGACTGGGAGCAATTTTGGCACAATAACCACAGCACCCCTATTTTAATAAAAATTGCTTTATGTCATTATCAATTTGAAACCATTCATCCATTTTTAGATGGTAATGGGCGTATTGGGCGATTATTTATCACCCTACAACTTATAGAGGCAAAATTTCTAACGCGCCCGATTTTATATCTCTCTACTTTTTTTGAGAAAAATCGCAACGCTTATTATCAAGCTTTGGATAAAGTTCGCTGCGATAATCATATTGACCAATGGTTGATTTTCTTTTTAGAAGGCATTATTGATACCGCCCAACAGGCTAAAACCACCCTACAAACCATCATCAAACTTAAAGCAGATTATGAAAACCGCATTTTTAAATTAGGTAAAAAAGCCAGTAATGCTAAAATAGCGTTAAATTATTTATATGCCAATCCCATAACCAGTGTCCAGCAATTACAAGTGCGATTACAGTTAGGTTATAATGCCACCAATAATCTAATCAAGAGTCTAACCAGTTTAGGGATTTTGGTAGAAATGACAGGCAATAATAGAAATCGCTTGTTTGTGATGAGCGAATACTTTAAATTATTTTCTGATAACCCACAAAGATAAACCCACTGAAAGATAAACCCACTGTTTATATATTCCTTATGATAAAACTTTTTTTCACAGCTTTATGTCTACTCAGCCTTAAATCATTTGCTTTTTTAGCCGTTGAGCATACTCCTATTGCAGGTGGTATTGCGGTGATTGACCTTTCTGCTTATGCTAGTCATAACAACACCATCAACACCAACAGCACTAATAACACCATTAACAACAGTAATATTCAAGCATTTTTTGGCACAACACCCCTTTATATTCAATCTAAAAAAGAACAAGACACAACTTTAATACAGGCCTTGGTTGGCTTGCCTTTGCTGACCACAACCGGCACAAAAAAAATTCGTATTGTTAGCAATAATAAAACTTATTACCAAAATTTTGAGCTTAAGTCCACTGATTATGCCGATCAATATATTACTTTTAAGGGGGCAAAAAAGAAAAAATATATTGCATCAAGCACCAAAAAACCCAAAAAACCAACTAAATTATCCAACCAACAAAAAGCACATAACAAACGCCTTGCTTCACAGCGAAAACACCTAACTAAAGCACGCACCACAATCAGCAACAAACCCTTAACAAAAGGTTTATTTACCCTACCTGCTACTGGCATTATTAGTAGTAAATTTGGCTTAAAACGCTTTTATAATGGTCAACCAAAACGCCCACACATAGGCATTGATTATGCTAATAAAATTAACACTGACATTACCGCACCTGCTAATGGCAAGGTTATTTTAGTCGGTAATTTTTTCTATAATGGCAAGGCAATATTTTTAGACCATGGGCAGGGCTTGATTAGCGTTTTTCTTCATCTTAATCAAATATTAGTTAGCCAAGGTCAATCTATAAAACGCGGTGATTTATTAGGAAAAATGGGGCAAACTGGGCGCGCCACAGGTTCGCATTTGCATTGGACTGTCTATCTCAACACCACAGCGATTAACCCTGATTTGTTACTCGAAAAATCTCTACAATTATGACACACAAACCTGCCAAGTTATTTCGCCGTTTTGGGGCAATATTGTATGATTTATTGCTGGTATTATCACTGATTTTTGTTTTAGGTTTGGTGTTTTTTTGGTTTTTTCCTGCTTCAGACACCCAAACCAACCCTGCCTTTTTCTTTGTGATTACCTTGCCTGTTAGTTTTGGCTATTTCGCCTTCTTTTGGCGTAAGTCAGGGCAAACTCTGGGTATGCTTGCATGGCGTATTCAGCTTATTACCCATAATGCTAAAAAAATAACCCTCAAACATTGCCTAATACGATATATTTTATCCATCTTGTCTTGGTTGGCTTTTGGGTTGGGTTTTTTTTACCAATGGTTTAATGGCAGTAAATATTGTTTTCATGATCAGTATTCTCATACTTGTATTATCCAAATAGCTTAAAAACAAGGCCAAGTAATACAAAAATAACACAAAACATAACAAGGTATAATATAATGCAAACTATTTTAAAAAATCTTTAGCCATTATGAGCAAAAACGAATTACAGGGTCATTTATATTTATTGGGTACTTTACTGCTGGTATTCATTCTGCCTTTAGCTTTAATCGTCTTGTCCTATTTAGAGGTGATTTCTGGCATAGCTAGTTATATTGCTGCTTTAGGTGTTATTGGTACAGTGGGTTATATTTTAATCGGTTGGTTTATCACCGTTAAGGCCGATAAAGAAGACGCAATAAAGGAGCAAGCCCGAGGTTAGGTTTTTGCTACTATGGGCAGATGAAGCAATTTTTATTTAATTGTATTGCTTGGTTAACACAGCACAGCATCACTATTTTTTTGTGCTTGGTGTTGTTTTTATTAAGTTTTCCATTGGTCTTTAAGACTTATCTACCTAATCAAATAGCACAAACTCAAACAAAAATCACACAACAAAAACACATTAATCACCTTCAAACTAAAGAAAACCAACACCTATCCCAGCAAATTAGGTTAATCAAAACCCCCAACTCTGCCATTTTAGAATCTCAGGCTAGAACCAGGCTTGGGTTGATAAAACCTGGGGAAACCTACTACCAATATGAGTGATAAATATTGGTTGGTTATCCCGGCTAGTGGTCTTGGTACTCGGGCTATTGTTGCTAATAGTCTTACCCCTAAACAATATCAAGCCCTAGATAATGGCTTAAGCATTCTTGATACTACTCTTAATACCCTGCTTAATCATTCAAGTATTGCAGGGTGTGTGGTTGCTATTAGTCCAGCAGATACCAATTTTGCACACAGTAAATTTTATAATCACCCTAAAATGCACCCTGCCATTACTGGTGGTAAAGCCCGTTATCACTCTGTTTTTAACGCTATTACTGCTCTTAATAAGGTCGCTAAAAAGACTGATTGGATATTAGTACACGATGCTGCTCGCCCTTGTATCACCTTGGCAGATATTGACAAACTCATCACACAAGTAGGCGATGATTTAGTGGGGGGTATTTTGGCTAGCCCTATTACTAGCACTTTAAAATCTACTAAAAATAACACCTTAATAACCATTGATAGAGAGGATTTATATCAAGCACAAACCCCGCAAATGTTTCGTTTGGGTCTATTAACTAAAGCTTTAGCGAATGTGATTACCCATAATCTAACCATTACCGATGATGCACAAGCTGTAGAATTATTAGGCTATTGTGCAAAAATAGTGGTTGGCAATGAGGATAATATCAAAATCACTTATCCTAATGATTTAAACCGCGCTAATTTAATTTTGGCTAACCAATGACAAACCCTTACATAAATATAAAGACAGGTCTAGGGCAAGACTCACACGCTTTTATTGATAACAAACCACTTATTTTAGGTGGCGTTACTATTCCTTATCATCAAGGACTCAAAGGCAATAGTGATGCTGATGTGGTGCTACATGCCTTAACTAATGCGATTTCTTCTATTACCACACGCCCCATTTTAGGTCAAGTGGCTGATGAATTATGCCAACAAGGCATCACCAATAGCGCTAAATATTTAGCACTTGCCAAGCACGATTTGGATAATTTAGGTTATGCGATTAGCCATATTGCCATTAGTATTGAGGCAAAACAACCACATTTATCCAGCCATATTAACGCCATACGCTCAAACATTGCCCAGTTAGTCGCTATTGACCCAGCAGACATTGGCATTACCGCAACCACAGGCGAGGGTCTTACTGACTTTGGTCGTGCCTTAGGTATTCAGGCGTTGGTTATTATTACTGTTATAAAAAACTAAGACAATCTATGCAAACTTTACCCACACCCCAACGCTGTAACGGTTTAACAAATTTGCATTTTATCGGCATTGGTGGAGTTGGTATGAGCGGCATTGCTGAGGTGTTACATAACTTAGGTTATAACATTTCAGGGTCAGACAAACAAAGCAACACTATCACCAAGCACCTAGAGTCCATTGGTTGTGTGATTTACCAAGACCATCATCCAGACAACATCAAAAAAGCACAAGCCGTTGTTATTTCTTCAGCCATTGATGAGTCAAATATAGAATATCTTAGCGCCAAGAAAAGCAACATTCCTATTGTGGCACGCGCAGAAATGTTAGCAGAATTAATGCGTTTTCGTTATGGTATCGCAGTCGCTGGCACACATGGTAAAACCACCACGACCAGTCTTATCGCCCACATTTTGGCACAGGCTAAACTTGACCCTACTTATATTATTGGCGGTATCTTAAATAGCAGTGGCAACAATGCCCAATTAGGCGAAAGTGATTATTTAGTAGCAGAGGCCGATGAAAGTGATTCTTCATTCTTGCACCTACAGCCTATGTTATCAATCATTACTAATATTGATCAAGACCATATGGAGACCTACGGACACAATATCCAAAATTTAGATAATTCTTTTTTAAGCTTTATTAGCAACCTACCTTTTTACGGTTATTGTGTGGTGTGTTTAGATGATGTCGGTGTTAGGCGTATTAAGCCCCAAATTAACCGACCCTTAATGACTTATGGTTTTGATAAGTCTGCTGATATTATTGCCAGCCAGTTTGTTCAAACTGGCACAAATATGAGTTTTAAGGTAAGCATTAAAAAACCTAAATTATCCTTTAAGGTAGATGCCTGCTTAATCGGCAAGCACAATGCGCTCAATATACTGGCTGCCATTGCCAGTGCGATGATTATTGATATTCACCCAAGCATTATCACCCAAGCATTGGCGAATTTTGCGGGGGTTAATCGCCGCCTACAACAACACAAGCCGCTTATTATTAACACTAAAAAACTCACCTATTTTGATGATTACGGGCATCACCCTAGCGAGATTGAAGCAGTGATTAGTGGTTTAAGAGGCTGTTATAGTCAACGCCTAGTGGTTATATTTCAGCCACACCGTTATAGTCGCACCAAAGATTTATTTGATGCCTTTGTGCAGGTTTTATCCAAAGTAGATGTGTTAATTTTATTAGATATTTACCCAGCCAATGAACAACCCATTGATAACATCAGCTCTAGCACCCTAGCTCACGCCATCCGCCACCTCAATAAGGTACAGCCGATTGTGGTTAATCAGCCTGATGCAGTATTGGATATTTTGCCCAATATCATACAAGAACAAGATATTATCTTAACCTTAGGGGCAGGCAGTATTGATAAACTTTCCAAACTATTGATAAAAACCTTTGTCTAAACTTTTGTATAAACCCTTGTCTAAACCCTTGTCTAAACCTTAACAACCAGCTAATAATGTCCATTCTCACTAATTGTTCAATGTCAAAATACAACTCATGGCGGTGTGGCGGTGTGGCAAAAACACTTTATACCCCTAATACCCTTACACAATTATCTGATTTTTTAGCACACAACACCCAAGAGATTTTATTATTGGGCTTAGGCTCTAATTTACTCATTGGCGAGCAAGGGTTTGATGGCGTGGTTATTCATACCAAGCAATTAAATAACTTAACTATCAACAACAATAACCACACCATCACCGCACAAGCAGGGGTGAGTTTAGCAAAATTATCGCGTTTTAGCGGGCAACACCATTACTATGGTGCAGAATTTTTTAGCACCATTCCTGGCAGTGTGGGCGGCGCATTAGCCATGAACGCAGGCTGCTTTGGTTTAGAAACTTGGCAATGGGTTAATTCTGTGCAAACCATAGATACTAAAGGCAACCAACACACAAGAACCCCAGCAGATTTTAAGGTCGGCTATCGCCAAGTTATCCCTAAATTTAACGATGAATTTTTCATTAGTGCTAGCTTTAAATTTAGCAAAACCTGTGTTAATGCCAACCTCAATACTGACATTAAAACCCTATTAAAAAAACGCCAAGACACCCAACCTACAGGGCTAGCAAGCTGTGGCTCTGTGTTTAAAAATCCGCAACATTCAGGCAATCAAAAAGGCAATACAAAACTATATGCAGGGGCATTAATTGAACAAGCCAACTTAAAAGGCTTTTGTATCGGCGGTGCGTGCGTGTCTAATAAACACGCTAATTTTATTATCAATACAGGTAATGCGACCCCAAACGATATTAAAAAACTCATTAAGCATATTCAAAACACCATAAAATTACAGTTTAACATTCACCTAGAGCCAGAAGTTAAAATAATATAAACAACTGACAAGCCCGTCTTATCAGTCAAAAACTTAACTTAACTAAACATAACAACAAAAGAGTAAGCAAATGAAAATCGGGATTTTATGTGGCGGTAATTCTGCTGAAGCAGAAATTTCTTTAATGAGCGGGCAAAATGTCTATCAAGCCTTAAAAAATAAAGGGTTAGATTGCTGCTTGATTAAAGTAGATTTTCACCATTTAGCAGCACTTTGGCAACAATCTTTTGATTATGCCTTTATTCTATTACACGGCAAAGGGGGTGAAGATGGGCAAATTCAAGCAGAGTTAGCCAAACGCAATATTGCTTATAGTGGCTCAAATAGCGAAGTTTCTAAAATCTGTATGGATAAACTCAACACCAAACAAGTTTGGCAACAGTACAAGCTACCATGCGTTGAATACGCCCTATCACACAACGCACAATTAACAACACAGCCTGGCTTTGCCATGCCTTGGATTGTTAAACCCACCACAGAGGGCTCTAGTGTCGGCATTAGTAAAGTCAGCACACAGGCTCAATTACCCCCCGCACTTAAGCTAGCACACCAATACGATGAGGTGGTTATGGTTGAACGCTACTTAAAGGGTAAAGAATATACCGTGGCTGTCTATCAAGGGCAAGCAGGCGTACAAACCCTGCCCATTATTGAAATTGCCCATAACTTAGATTTTTTAGACTACCATAATAAATACTTTGATAAAGAGGTGCTAGTTAAACACATTTGCCCCGCCCCTTTAAGTAAAAAACTCAGCAAACAAGCCCAACAGCTTGCACTTAAAGCCTTTGAGGTGTTAGGCTGTAAAGACTGGGCTAGGGTTGATTTTATGATTGAGGATGAAAAAATCTACCTAATAGAAGTTAATACTGTACCCGGTATGACCACCGCAAGCTTAATCCCCATTGAGTTAAATACAGCTGATATAACCATTGCTGATTTTGTGTTAGGTTTAATTAAATACGGTCAATAAAATGAATAAGTCAGTTTTACAGTCAATTAATGAAGACAACGGAAACCTAGTTTTTACTTATGATAATGGCAAAAAAGAAGACTACTCTATTCAAGATAATGGCGAAGGCGAACGTTATATTGCAAACCCTGATTACATAGCCGAACCACAGAAAGCGTATTTTTTAATTGAAAATGATGATCAAATTATAACTAGAAAACAGCAAGGAGATTTTAAGCGCTGTATATTTTTAACGCAGGTTATTTTTAGGAGTTCGGTATTTAATGAGCGTACTTATTTTTTGGGTGCAATATTTAGCCAAGAGGTTTATTTTGAGGGTGCGACATTTAGTAAACAGGTTGATTTTGGGGGTGCAGCATTCACTGAACAGGCTAATTTTGAGGGTGTAACATTTATTGAACGGGCTGATTTTGGGCGTGCAACATTTACTGAACAGGCTGATTTTTTGAGTGCGACATTTACTGAACAGGCTAATTTTTGGCGTGCAACATTCACTGAACGGGCTAATTTTGGGCGTGCAATATTCACTGAACGGGCTAATTTTGAGCATGCAACATTCACTAAACAGGCTGATTTTAGGGGCGCGACATTTAGCCAACACTTAATTGACTTTCAACAAGCACAATTTTCAACCTCCTTGATTCTAAACAGTGTTAAATCTATCCATCTTAATTTAAATCAAACTCAATTAGATACAATTTATTATGATACTAACACCACATTTAACGCCTTTAATGACATCCCTAGTCGCGATACATTTTTAATCTTAAAAAGCGTTGCCCTAAAGCAACATGATAAAATCAAAGCCTTAGAATTTCACACTCAAGAATACGAGCAACATTGGGATAAATTAAACTGGTCAACTAATTTTGGTGATAAATTAATTCTAGGCTTTGAAAAATGGGCAAGTTATTTTGGTACTTCTGTTAGTCGCTCGGTATCGCGGTATTTTGGGTTTGCAGGTGTGTTTTATCTATTGATGAATGGTTTTAATAATGATGCACAAACCGTCGCTAATTTTATTATCCCGATTAAAATTGCGGTGAATGATTTACTACTGTCTAATTGCCCTATGCCTTGGGATTATGGTTTATTTGTGTTTTACAAAATCGGGCAAATTATCTTACTTTACGAGATCATTAAATCGTTTAGAAAATATTCCCGCAGTTTATAGGTTTGGCTAAAAAATACACCCATGCAATTATTTGGCAAAAAAAACAACAAGCCTTATAAACACCGCCCTCAACATCGGCGTGGTTTTAATTTATTCAGCTCAGCTAAACGCCACTCAACCAGACCTAAGTTAAAGCCACAAACCCCTTCTATTTTGCACAGAATCCCTATCAAGGGCATTATGCTTGTATTGGCTGTATCAATCGCTGTGTTAATCAGTGTATCTTTACTAAAAAACCTCAACACCAACCAAGTATTTGAGCCAAAAAGTGCCCGTTGGCAAGTAAGTGGCATCTTGCCTAATGCCAGCCTATTATCCATTAAACGCCAAGCAAAACCCTTATTAGCCACCCAGTTTTCAGACATTGACCTGCATCAACTCAAGCAACAAATACAAACCAATCCATGGGTAAAATCTGCACAGATTGAGCGAACTTTTTGGGGTAGATTACGCATTAAGTTACGCATAAAAACCCCAGTATTACGCCTAAATAACACAGGATATATCGATGAGTTGGGTTACGCCTTTACCCCTAAACATCTACTAGATACCACGCTACCCTTAGCAATCACCAACCCTGACAACAGCCAAACCACCTTAAAGCAATACAAACAATATAGCAAAATTTTAACCACTCGTTTTAGTATTAAGGTGATTAACTCTAATGTCTTAACCCAACTAATTATTGACAATAACACCACGCTAAAACTAGGCTACAACCAACATATTGAGCGATTACAAGAATTTAAAAAAATCTATACTAGACTATTACGAAAATATAAAAGCATTGATCATTTAATCATTGATTTACAATACAAAAAAGGCGGTGTGGTTATCTCCAAACCTTAAATAAATAGCTAAGTAGCATAACCAAAAACAGCTTCACCTACCGCCTGAACGGCGATTTTAGGCTTGGATTACTAATAGTCTGGGATGTGACAAGTCGTTAGTATTGTGCTGGGATATTCTTTTATATTACTAATACCCAAATCAAGAAACACCCCCCTTTATATCTCTCCCACCACCACCAAACCCAATAACCATAGAATACCACAGATACCCCAGTCAACCCCCCACACTATCGCCGTCCAGGCGAAGCCTTGCGTAGCAAGGCTGTATAGTGCGTACGCC
>WASV01202860.1_pt1 | contig 11652 bp, 12 predicted proteins | sample 5698531 | NCBI WGS metagenome assembly WASV01 (sample SAMN11175559, study PRJNA528189) | sponge metagenome | isolation source: marine sponge | host: Myxilla | place: Antarctica: Western Antarctic Peninsula, King George Island | collected 2013-01 | reverse complement strand
TGGTGATGCAATACATCCAGCGCTGCGAAGAGAGTCTGGGCATGCGAGACTACCCCCGGCCCGCCGAGCAGCCATCACCATGGCCCCACCGGGGGAAAACCAGACCATACTAATAACGTGTGATTGATTTGCCTTATTACTAAACCATACAAAAAGGAAAGGGTCATCACTGTAGAGGGCCCGTCGAATTAGTTGTGAATTGCATGATATTACAATTATGAGTAATTAAGTCGGTGAGAGTCGTCACACTAGCGAGCAGAAGTACGGCTCCGACGCGATGGGAGCTAGCTAGCTAGCACTTGGTGGTAGGGTCCATAATGTGGCGCATCTCTTCCCCGGTTAGAACCTTACCAGTACATGGAGGACCTCCTGAAACTGGACGCCTGCCGATCCGCCCACCCGCTCCGGCTACCAGTGGCGAGGGAGGAGGTGCACACACCCCTCAAATGGCAGGAGTGGGACCGTAGCCTCGCAGGCCACCCCGACCAGCGCTTCAGGAGGTACATCGTAGACGGTATCAAAGACGGCTTCCGGATAGGCTTCGACTACAGCCGAAGCCCCCCCGATCCACAGCTCCCCCTCGAATCTACTCTCGGCAGGGGAGCACCCGGAGATAGTGAGGGACTACTTGGCCACAGAGTGCAGCGAAGGGAATGGGGGGCCCCGCTCGACCCAGCACAATTCCCAGCGGTCCACTCAAGCAGGTTTGGGGTGATCCCAAAATCAACCCCCGGTGAGTGGAGACATGTCAGCCCCGGAGGGCGCTAGCGTCAATGATGGCATTGACGGGCCCCTGGGATCGCTGACCTATGTGAGCATCAACGATGCAGCGGACGGCATCCGGTCACTGGGGAAGGGGTCCATCATGGCCAAGGTGGACGTGAGGCGTGCATACAGGAACATACCAGTGCACAGAGAGGACAGATGGCTCATGGGGATGCGATGGGACAGAGCGCTGTTCGTTGATACAGCACTCCCCTTCGGCCTCCGGTCGGCAGCTAAGATTTTCACAGCAGTAGCCGACGCGGTGGAGTGGATTGCGAAGCACGAGGGAGTCCGCTTCGTGATCCACTACTTAGACGACTTCCTAGTCGTGGGAGCCCCATCGTCGCAGGAGTGCGCCATCGCCCTTGCCAAGCTGCTGGAGATCTTCCACCGGCTGGGCCTGCCGGTGGCAGAGGGGAAGCTAGAGGGACCCGCAACATGCCTGGGGTTCCTCGGCTTCGAGATAGACTCCGAGGTAATGGCAATCCGCCTCCCTCCTGAGAAGCTGGCCAAAACCCTGGAGCTTCTCCGTCAGTGGCAGGGGAGGAAGGCGTGCACTCGGAAGGAGCTGGAGTCGATTGTAGGAAAGCTCTCCCACGCCGCACGGGTAGTGGTGCCAGGTCGCACCTTCATTCGGGGACTACTCGGCCTCATACGGGGGACCCGTCAGCCCCACCACAGGATACGCTTGAGCCTGGCGTCCCGGTCAGACATCCAATGGTGGTTAACATTCCTCGACTCTTGGAACGGGGTCAGCATGATCCGCTCACCGACTGAGTTGCGGCCCCCGGTGCACATCTGGACGGATGCATTGGCTGCGGCGGCGTGGATCCAAGCACGAAGTCGTGGTTCCAGCTGCAGTGGCCAGAGTCATACGCAGCCGGATGGGTGAGGCTAAGGGACGAAAGCATCGCCCTGAAGGAGCTCCTGCCTATTGTGCTGGCATGTGCACTATGGGGAGGGAAGTGGAGAAACCAACGCGTCAATGTGCACTGTGACAACTTGGGGGTAGTAGCGCTGGTGAACTCAGGGGCCAGCCGGGTTCCCGAGCTGATGCACCTACTAAGGTGCCTGTTTTTCGTCAGGGCCCACCTCCAGCTCGACTTGCTGGCTCTCCACGTCCCGGGGGTGGAGAACGTACTAGCAGACGCAATCTCCCGGAATAATCTGCATGTTCTGTTCACTCAGGTACCAGGCGCCACACACGGCAGGACAGCCATCCCGGCCAATCTACTCTCGCTACTGGTGGAGCGCCAGCCAGACTGGACGTCTCAAGCATGGACACGACTGTTCAGGAGCTGTTTTCGGAGGGTATAGCCCCCGCAACCCGCAGGAACTACCGTACGGGGGAGCGCCGGTACCTGCGCTTCTGTGACCAGTTTAGGATCCCGACCCCCTTCCCTGCCTCCGAGCGAGTCCTGCAGCCTTCGTGGCCTTCTTATTCCAGGAGAAGCTGGCAGCGAGAACTATCTCGCTGCAATCCGACACGCCCAGATCGCCCTCGGCTTCGGGGACCCGCACATGGGGGACATGCCCCAACTGGAGTACGTGGTGAAAGGCATGAAGCGAAGGGCAGCGTCAGCATCCCGGCGCACAAGACTTCCCATAACCCCACGGATCCTGGGTCAGATGAAGCAGGTGTGGCAGGCCGACCCAAACCAATATGCTGTGGGCAGCAGCCACGATGTGCTTCTTTGGCTTCCTGGAAGTGGTCACCCCTAACGACGCTGGTTTTGACCAGTGCTAGCCACCTGGCCTACAGAGACGTGAAGGTGGATAGCCACGTGGCCCCTCATTTTCTCAACGTACGCATCAAGGCCTCCAAAACGGACCCCTTTCGTAAAGGGGTGTCGGTGTTCCTGGGCAGACCTGACGGGGCAACCCTCGACTACATGGTGCGAAGGGGCCCAGGTAACGGCCCATTATTCTCGTTTGCAGATGGACGTTTCCTCACGAGGGATCGGTTCGTTGTGGCAGTTAGGGGCGCCCTCACGAAGGCAGGGCACTATCCTTCACAGCTTCCGCATCGGGGCAGCAACAACGGCAGTCCAGAAGGGAGTCGCTTATTAAGGCTCAGCATATACGGTGTATATTAGGATCCCTCGGGAAACCCTCTGCAAGGTAGCCAAGTCACTAGTTGGCCCGGGTGCGAGGCGGCAGTCACAGCTGCATAGTACACTCTGCTGGTCTATACATTGTGCTGAATGTCATTAATTGAGGGCAGTCTCTAACACTCATATAAGGCTAGGCTTGGGTGAGGGGTGAAGCATCACCCTCTGGGCAAAGTGGGTGTGGCACCCATATGCTCACCCAAGGTAATCCGACCTTTGACCTTAGGGTGGGTTTCAAAAGCTATGGCAAACCCACTGGCATGTCCGGGTGCAAGGGACGTTTGGTCTCAGGCACAGCTAGGCCCGAGATGGTACCGTGCCAGCCCAGCACACCGGCCACATCTTAGGGTTAGGTTAGCGCATGCATCATAATGGGGGGGTCACTCTATTAAGGTGAGTAGTATAGTGGTGACCCTTTACACATTAGTAGTGGTGAAGTGGTGAGTAGTGGTGACCCTTTACCCATGCATGTTTTTCATGGTAGTGGTGACCCTTTACACATTAGTAGTGGTAAGTAGTGGTGAAGTAGTGGTAAGTAGTGGTAAGTAGTGGTGACCCTTTACCCATGCATGTTTGGGGGGACACCACATGAATATATTTACATAGCAGCTGCCAAAGCCATCTAAGGAAGCACCATGTGACTAAGTGCCACATAAACCACCACCACCACATAAACATAAACATAGACCACCAATGCAACGTTGCACAGGATATATTAGTGATCACATGTCACAGCTCACATGTCACAGCAGAACCCACACACTACCTACCTTACAGGCAGATTCCAGTTCCAATTTCTTAGCAGCACCTTCCCTGTCTCCACCCTCTACTGCACCCTTTTGGAGAGTAAAATAAGATGTCTCCTGGGCAGATGAACTGAAAGAAGTGCCAGAGGAAGGGAGACATTATTCTCGTGGAATCCTCTTATGAGGCCACAGTTCCACACATTTTACTACATCCATTTTACTACATCTTACTACCCTAAAGCTACCCTAAAGCCTAAAGCTATATCTTACCTGAAGCACTCCTTCCTCTGTGCAACACGTCTGGTGTACTCCTTCAAAAGCTCCACCTCTTCTTGTGACTTGATGTGTTGAGCCTCCAATAAGGTCCTACGCTTGCTGGCTTCACCCACCTCTCTCTGAAGTGTCTTGTTGTCAAGAGCTATAATAGAAACCCAATATCATGTGTCTGAACAACCCGAAAGAGCTTACTTAATGTTCCTATATCTGTCTGTACTCTGGATATTTCCATTTCCATTTGAGAAATAGCTAATTCCAGCGACTTGAGTTCCCTGCCACGTTCCGATCTTCTGGCTTTTGCTTCCTCATTACCATGGGTACCAAAGTGGCTGCACAAAACCAATTAGTATGGACCCATTGCTGCCATGCATGCTTCCAGTTAATAACCATAGCAACCACGAGCTGGGACAGTATTTCTCAGTGATCCTTGGTAGGACTGACAAGGAAGCTATAGAGTGATCAATAATCAATCCTATTGCTCCTTATCTGGAGTACATGCCCCCAGGGGTGCTATAACGTCCGCGACCTGGGTCAAAATGTAGGTCAACGCCAAAAAGCGGTCAAGACGGTCAAAATGCCCATACAAAGGGTTCAAAGGTCATGCTGTGTGGGGGCGTGGCTTCATTGTAACCAAAATAGTGCTGCTTAGGTCAAGGGTCAATGTGGTTTTCATGGAGGTTACAACAGTGTTGTATGGGAGTGACCACCCCTTGCCCCCCTCCCCCCCACAAAGCTCTGGTCTATATAACTTACAGGTGCAAGTTCTTCTTTGCCAAATCAGCGTTGCTCTGAGAATGGACACAAGTGATCAAATGGTCCCACATTTTCATTGCACTGGTGTCACTTAACAACCTGGAGGGCATTATTTGGAATACATCTATGCCTCTAGCCCATCTATCATTGATTGCCTCTAGCCCATCTCTCAGATAAAATAATTATATTAACATACACTTTCAATTCTTCAGGTGCTGGGATAGAGCTATCGTTGAACTTCATTTCCTCACTGGCCCAAGAGCCAATCGCTTGAACTAACACATCCTTTTTTGCTTCTGTTCTCCCGCTACCAGCGGTTTTCTGGCTCCTAGCCCTCACCTTAGACATAGTTCCTAACAAGGGCGCCCTCAGTGACTGACAGTTTACAGAGTATCCCCTAGGAATTGCAGGAAAGAAATGAAGAAATATTTTGACACATTCACGTTTGAACTTTCCCGCCATGGAAGTAGTTGGAACTAAGAACCTGACTGGGACCAGGACTAGTTAGAATTTAGATTGGGAATGTGACCCTTACTAGATCATATGATCACCCTTTATAAGCTTTGTTGCATCAGCTAGAAGTGTCAGAGTGTCATTTTGCAACCGTTTTTCTGCTCTGCCTTGTACCCCTGCTGCGTGACATGAAGCTGCTATTGCTGTCCTGTGTGTTGGTGCTAGCCACAGCTGCACCTAAAGTGCTGGATCTGGAATGGGAGTCCTGGAAACAGGTCTGTTCAATGACTAAGAGCTTTAAGGCCAGACCTACTTGATTTTTGTTCCAATTAAAAAAGAGCTGGCAGGTAAACTTCATGACACCCTTTGATTTAGCATGATTGTCCTGCTTTTTTGCAAAGGAGATTACTTATTTTTAGCTCTTTTTTGAGGGCATCTATAGATCAGGAGCCAAAGTGTCCTGCAAAAATCCTGCAAAATAGCAAACGGGTGGGTGTTGTCAGGTTGGCAAATATGTAAAATATTAACATCCCTTTCTTGGAATATAGTTTTGCCTGCTATATTTACATGTTTTGCTTAATTACTCTCTGCAGGTTAATGGAAAGCAGTATCAAGATGGGACTGAGCTCCAGCGATACTCTGTTTGGAAGGACAACCTTGCTCTGATCGAGAAGCACAACCAGAATGCTGGTGGCTTCACCATGGGCTTGAACGAGTACAGCGACCTCACTGCAGAGGAATTTAACGAGATCATGAACGGTTACAAAATGTCTCTCCACAACTCCACCCGTGGGACCTTCAAAGCCAGCAAGGACTTTGTGCCAGCAGAGGACGTGGATTGGAGAACCAATGGTGCCGTGACTGGGGTCAAGAACCAGGGACAGTGTGGTTCCTGTTGGTCTTTCAGTGCAACCGGTTCCCTCGAGGGTCAGCATTTCCGCAAGACCGGTGAGCTGGTATCACTCAGCGAACAGAATCTCATGGATTGCTCCACATCCGAGGGGAACCATGGCTGCAAGGGAGGTTTGATGGACAACGCTTTTCGGTATATCATCAAGAACAATGGCATCGATACCGAAATGAGCTACCCTTACCAAGCCCACGACGAACTCTGCCGCTTCAAGGTTGCAGATGTCGGTGCCACGATGTCTTCATTCATGGACGTTCAACGTGATGATGTGCAGGCACTCACCAGTGCCATCGGCACAATTGGACCCATTTCCGTTGCCATGGATGCCAGCCGACCTGCCTTCCACATGTACAAGCAAGGTGTGTACAGCGATCGCACATGCTCCTCCACCAAGCTCGACCATGGGGTGCTTGCCGTGGGGTACGGGACCTACGAGGGAACGCCTTACTTCCTGGTGAAGAACAGCTGGGGGGCCACTTGGGGCATGGATGGCTACTTCATGATCGAGAGATCTGCCGAGAACATGTGTGGTCTTGCTACTCAAGCAAGCTATCCCATTGTTTGACGTCACTCGACTATTACTAGACTGTTGTGTTAACGTTATATACATAACTTTCATGAAAATACTCTCGCTAAATTAATTTTTCTACCCGCGAAATTGTGGCGCGGAAATTAATTTTAGCGTTGCCATGACATGACACGGAATGGAAGTGTTTCTACTTTTTCTTGTTGGTACATTCTCTGTAGCAAAGGCTAGTGTCATTTCCAAATCATCCAAAGAAGAGTGCACCATAGAGAATGATGTGAAGAACAAAAACAGTACAATTTGCAGCAGCAAGCTAGTGGTCTCTTTTACAGTTACTGCAAATGAGGTACGTTAAAAATACCTGCTGTCCTGCTGTTGTTATTTAGCTAGTTCATTCTGCAGGGAAAATCACAATATATTCAAGCTAATATTTCAAGAGTAATAGATACGACCAAGAAAAGGTTAAAAAATGTAGAACTGAAGAATCCGCTCAGGATAAGGGTCACCAAATCTCCCGTCGTAATTAATTTCAAATTGTATCAAGTTGGGGTAAGCAAGAAGCTAAAAAAGCAGCCATCTTGTTTTACAGTTATAATCCTGCAGTATGTTTCTAACTGGCCTCGTGAAAAGATTGAAAATACCCATCGAGGGAAGAGATTTCGGTGTTGGGACGTGTGGTATACTAGCGAGGATAATGTAAACTGCGGATTCACTAAATCTAAAAGAGGGGAAAGAATATTTGACAGTCAGGTACAAACACCCATATACCCATATGACCATGTACCTGATCTGAACATCTATCTCAGGGGTTTTGCTGTAGGTGTGATTTTGACCACAGAGGAGGATCTGAGCGGTGCAGTGGTTTAGCTGATAAACTTTCAGAAATGGAATTCAAGAAGCAACTAGAGAGACACGAACTACAAGTGGGGCACTGCCTAGTGCATGATGGTTTGATGTAAGGGTGAAATCTGAGTCAACTTTTTAACATAATTTATGTGATCCAATTAACTGTGCATGTCAAAGTCATGCCATAAAGTTATGCGGTACCTAGGACTTTAGCTGGCTCAGTTGCAACTTTCTTGTCTCTAGGTATTTTGTAATGGGTCTGCATCCTCCAGAGCTGCAGTTCACCATCAGTGTCACCCTTGAACAGAGGGACTATCTCACCAAAGATGGCGCTGGGGTGTGGAAAGAAATCTCCACACTTGAAATTGGTCCTCGACAAAGGATAGCCGTATCTGATTCACACATGGTAAGAGCAATTTGATTTGGCCACATTGGTTATTTTTTTAACTTTAGGTGAAAGTTGAATATGTGGCCGATTTCTATCCCAGTACTTTCTTGAAAAGCCAGAAACTCATGCACAGGTTCCTCTTAATCCCAGACTTGCCCACGCTACCAAACAGAAGGCCTTTTACTGATGTCAGTAGTCTTGAATGGAAAAAGTTCACAACATCAGTCAAGAATATGTCTGAATGGATGGCGATTGATAAACCCTATTTTGACATGTCTGGTTTTTCGTGCAACAAAATCGGTGTGTCCTACACTGCGTTTAGACGGCAACCTAACTCATGTACTAACAGATATGGAAGGTCGGTGTATATATACATATCCAAATTATTAATTGACATTGTGGAATGATTGTAGTTGCTTATATAACCAGCCATATCTCCTTTGGAAAGAAGACAAGGTAAGGTGATCACCATTATTCTTAGATTGGTGATTCAGTCACGCTTGTCTGCAGTTAAGTCAGAAAGAGCAGCGCCCGGGTCAATATATGCTTCACAATTTTGGGAAAGTGCATTCGTTGCCCCACACCAACGGACGCACAGATTTCCAGGTGAACTTCATAGCAGATCGTCCCACTACTAGCCTCCTGGTGATCACCATGGCAGCAGACGACCTCAAGGTCACCACCAAAGTTGCTCCAGGGAGAATTGTCTCTGCGTACATCGATACATTTGAATCCTTGTCCACCACTGGGTCGCTCACGACGATTATTCAAAACATGGGCACATATACGACTACCTACGATGTACGTGGCCTCCCATAACTATCTGTCTGTGTCATTTTTTTACCTTGTCTACATTTTAGGTGTTTATTCAACATTGTTCAGCTGGAGTAGACTTAGTGCCTTCAAAAATGGTTACCGTCAATCCCAATGAATCGAAAAATGTCTCATTTATCATACACTCCTTTCACACGGTGGGAAAAATCAACTATTGCGAAGGTACAGTGTCAAGTGTAGCTTATATATAGTCGGTTTGAAATTAACACACACACTCTGACTCTGCATGTATAGTCAATCTCTATGACAGCAACAGCAAGCTACTGGACAACATGACTGTAACATTTGAGACGCTGGATACATGTTTCTGCTATGGGTTCTGTGGCTGTGCAGTAAGTGGAAGCTGGCCCGTGTATCTAGACTGTTTCAGTCCCTTATAGCTATACCTACCAGAGTTCCTCCTCATTGAATATGTTCTCTCTACTGCAGTGTGGCAACAATAAAACGGTGTGCCCCGATGCTCCCGAGAGACCAGACTCCAGTCTGGAACTCTATAGGCCAAGGTGGTACGACAGAATGAATGCTGGCTTTAAAAAATTCGGAGAATTTATCAAATTGCACGGTGGAAAGTTTCTGATTGCATTCTGGGTCATCTTTTGCCTGGTGCTCCTTGGGGGGCTGAAAGTGCTCCACATAGTCATGACACAGGAAGTCAAAATGGACGCTATACTCTTCCCACCGAAGGAAATAGCCAGAATCCTGAAACAGTGGACGGATTACATCCTAAAGGAGTGGTGTCCCAGTTTCTGCGACAATTTCTGGACCAGCTGTTGCAACTGCTGCGGTTTCTGCATGCGGCGGAGTTGCTGGGCCATGTCCTGTGGGAAAGTCAGTAGAACACACAAACCACTGCAACGAAAGCGCATCGAGAGAGGCTGGAGGGCCCCTCCGTACTGCGATGGCATGTGCGACGGAGCGCGAACCAGGAGATCCCTGCACAGAAAGCTCATGAGAGTCATGAAGAGAACAGGACAGAAGAAAGACACTCCGTGGTTCAGCAAACGCTACAACTGTACGTGCAAAGTGAAAGACCAAGCGGCGTGTGTTACAATTTGCAAAGGACTCTTTTTCTTCTTCTATTGCCCACTGCTGCCGGCGTACTGGGTAGTAGAGTTCTTCTTCATCTTCTTGAGGCGGAAGTGGCGAAGGCGGAAAAGGATCAAAGCCTTCCGTGCTCAAAGGGAAGAGAAAGAGGCCACAAAGCAGCGTCAGTATCTGCACATGGATGAGTACAGCAGAGGACTCGTGGAGAATGAGATTGTCAGTCTGGACAAGGAGCTCAGGGATATCAGAAAGCTGGAGGAGGAGTACGGTACGCATAACAATTACGAAGTGGTAGAGAACCGGCAAATTTAGCTTATAGGGGCGAAGGACGGGGCTAGGGGTAGGTAAGAGGACATTTTTTATGCACTATAGCATCTATTTGCTGAACCGGTGCTGGCTCTCTAGCGAGAGCCTAAAAATTAATGATTATTTTTATAGCAATACAGATTTAGTTACATCTCTTTCAGAAACGGCTATGATGAGACCTGACCAACAAGAGGAGTTGAAACTTGAAGAAACTTCAGATAAAGAGGACAGGAATATGTCTTCAGAGGCACCGCTCTCTGATACCAGTGATCCAGACCAGGCTAATGATATAGATGAACTGCTGATTCCAGGATACCCTGTCTACTTCAATTATGCCCTTCCAAAAGCAACACATGCTTTGCAGGTTAGGACACCTTTACTTTCTCAAAATTCAATGAAACCGTTTTCAGTGTTTTTTAAACAGTTTTCTGCAGTTCTTGGAAGCATTTTTCAGTTTTCCTGCAGTTTTCAGTTTTCCTGCTGTTTTCAGTTTTCCATGAATGTACCTGCAAAACTGAAAACTGAAACTGCAAAACTACTGCCAATTAACTGCAGGAAAGAGGAAAACTGTGAACTGTGAAAACTGAAACCATAATTATGCACACAGTGAAAACTGAAACCAGTGTGTTTCATATTTTGTTGAATTTTGGAGCCCAAACTTACAGTGTATTTTGTTTTCATAATTATGCTTCACAGAATCCTGGTAAAAGCTACAGCATAAAAGGTCGCATAACTCATAGAGAGAACAAGAGTGGTGCTATTAGGTATCATTTTGACTTGCACAAATACAAACACCAGGTACGTATGGAAAATCACCCAACAAGCAAGAATCATGTGCACTTTCTCTCCCCTCTACCTCTAGGTGGCACATGTAGTAAATGGCAAAGTGAAAGTGCTGAAACCACCACTGGAACTTAACATGGACAGTTTCTCACACACTTTCAAAGACCCAGCCAAAGTCTTGAAACTAGTTTCGCTATTGGCCCTGTTCCCTACTCTAAATAACGCCCCAAGGAAATCTCGTGCACCTGGACCAACCAACGACAAGAAATCAACCAAGGACAAGAAAGCATGATATGAATTGCTTCAAAAAAGCGTACAAAAACCGTTACACAATAAAGTCAATTGCAGTCAATGTCTTCATTCACTTCTTCTTGAAGAAACTGTCCACATCCTTACAAAAAATTAATGACAAAGATGATTGGACTCGTAATTTAATTAAGTGTTTAGATGACTTACAGCCTTTCCAGCCTTTATAGCATGTAACCGCTTAGCTCCAAGTCTGTTTCCCAGCCTGAAAAAAAAACCAACATAATTTACGAAAACCTTTCCACCAGCTCACTAACCATTTTGCTAAAATGGGGAAGAATTGTGTTGTGTACACAAAGAGCAAGATAGGTTGCTTGGAAATCCACACTTCCTTCAGGTTATTAGCCATAGTAGCAGCGATGAGGTTGGCACACCTCTCCACGGTGACCCTGTTCCCTCCTTCCCTGGTTTGACTGGGCGCAGAAACAGTGGCCAGCTTCTCAGTGAACAAGTTGCGCAGAAATGGTGTGTCCACGGGACCAGGGCACACCGAAATGATCGAAATGTTCTTAGCGGCTAACTCCATCCTCAAAGTATCAAAGTAACCCTGTATCAGCAATAAACACGCTGGTCGATGCATTATATAGGCAGACCAATGTCATACT
>WASV01031193.1_pt1 | contig 11698 bp, 12 predicted proteins | sample 5698531 | NCBI WGS metagenome assembly WASV01 (sample SAMN11175559, study PRJNA528189) | sponge metagenome | isolation source: marine sponge | host: Myxilla | place: Antarctica: Western Antarctic Peninsula, King George Island | collected 2013-01 | reverse complement strand
GATTCTACTACATCGCTATGCCATCGCTACGCCCTATTCATTGCCTATTGTTGTCATGTATATCGTTATATACAGCGCGCAACGACACCGTATTGGTGGATAAACCGGGTAATATCATCGCTGGTGATGCAGAAAATTTTCATTGAAAATTAAGCTTGAGAATAGCTATTAAAATAGTTATTAATAAAATTATATTTGGTTTCTCCAGCGGTAAGGAGTATATTACCTCCAATTTAACTAGCTGGGCAACTCGCCCGAAACGCATCAGGAGATCATCATGCCAACTTATGTCCGTACCGATAAATGCGATGGCTGCAAGGGCCAAGACCAAACCGCTTGCGTGTATATCTGCCCGCATGACTTGATGAAATTAGACAAGGACGGGAGTGAAACTGGCCATGTCATGAAGGCCTATAATCAAGAGCCTGAGCAATGCTGGGAATGTTATTCCTGCGTCAAAATTTGCCCACAGCAAGCGATTGAATGCCGCCACTACGCCGATGTCGTGCCGTTGGGTGCGCAGGTTCAACCGTTGCGTGGGAGCGAATCTATTATGTGGACGATCAAATTCCGCAACGGCAATATGAAACGCTTCAAATTCCCCATTCGCACCACGCCAGAAGGCTCAATAGAGCCATTCAACGATAAACCCGAAGCGAATTCTACCGACCTCGGCAATCACGCCAACCTGTTCACCGATCGGATGCATGCGTGTGATGCGAGCCAGTTTCTTGCCAGTTAACGCTGGCAAGAAATCTGATTATCTATTTAACGAGTGCTTTCCCTCATGGAAAACGAACAAAACCCAACCACAAAGGTGGTCATGACGCGTCCTAAAAAGAGCATGGGAATTGCGCTGACACTAACAATTTTGTTCGGTCCGCTGGGATTGTTGTATGCCAGTATTTCGTGCGGCTTGATTGTGATGTTTGGAGCAATTTTTACTGCAATTTATATGGTTTCTTTCAGTGAACCGGAATTGTTGCCTTTTGACCTTGATGTAATCAGTGCGCTATTTTGGATAGTCAGTATTGTTTTGTGCGTATTGGCAGTTAGAAACCACAATCGCAATTGTCTTTAACCCTTTCACTTTCACCGATCGGATGCATAATTGCGATATGGGGCAATTTTTGACGGGCAATTAATCATGGCTGGCGGTTTTTGATTAGCACTTTTTCTCGGTAGTATCGGTCTGATTTTTATTACATCTTCAATCTTGCGGAGGTAGTCATGGTTGCTGTTCTGGTTGCTTTAATTGTTGCGTGCTGTTGACGCTGCTTTGTCTTTACCACCTCTGGAAACAGGGTGAAGATGAGTGACGCATTCACACTCAATGCTCCCCAATTCTCCCCAATTTTTATTAACTCATTATAACTAACCCCCAAAATTCATGACAGATTACGATTTTACCAACCCGGAAGTGGTTGAAGAAGAATGCGACATCCTACTCATCGGCGGCGGCATGGCATGTTGCGGTGCGGCGTTTGAGATTACCAAGTGGGCAAAGGACAGCGGCCTCAACATCAAATTAGTAGACAAAGCGGCGATTGACCGCTCCGGTGCGGTTGCCCAAGGTTTATCTGCCATCAATACTTACATGGGCGATAACGACCCGGCCGATTATGTGCGATATGTGCGCGGCGATTTGATGGGGATTACCCGCGAAGATTTGGTGTATGACACTGGCCGGCATGTGGATGATTCGGTGCACAATTTTGAGGATTGGGGATTGCCAATTTGGAAGCAGAAGGGCGACGAAGGCAAGAAACTGCGCGACGGCGGCAAGCCAGTGCGTTCAGGAAGATGGCAGATTATGATCAACGGCGAGTCGTATAAATGGATTGTCGCCGAAGCCGCCAAGAAAGCATTGGGGGTGGAAAATATCCGCGAACGCATTTTTATCGTGCGCTTGTTAGTAGACGCCAACGACCCCACGCGAATATCTGGTGCCGCTGGATTTTCGGTGCGCGATAATAAAATATACATCTATAAATTCAAAACTTGCCTGCTGGCGTGCGGCGGTGCAGTCAATATATTTCGCCCAAGATCGGTCGGCGAGGGCAGCGGGCGGGCGTGGTATCCGGTATGGAACGCCGGCTCCACATATGCCATGGCAGCCGAATGTGGCGCCGAATTGACGCTGATGGAAAACCGCTTTGTGCCGGCTAGATTTAAAGACGGCTATGGTCCAGTCGGAGCGTGGTTCTTATTATTCAAAGCCAAGGCGATGAACGCCGATGGCGAAGATTATCAAGAGAAAAACTATCCCCTGCTTGCGGAACACGGCTACGACAAATATGCGGTCGGCTTCGCCATGGGTACTTGCCTTCGCAATCACTTGATGATGATTGAAATGAAAGAAGGGCGTGGGCCTATTTTCATAGACACGCCGACCGCCATGGCAAAATTGGCGGAGACCATGACGCCGAAGGAAGTTAAACACCTTGAAGCCGAAGCGTGGGAAGATTTTCTGGACATGACTATCGGGCAATGCGGCGTATGGGCGGGCGAGAATATTGAACCCGATAAGCAGATGTCAGAGTTGATGCCGACCGAGCCATATTTGCTCGGCTCGCACGCTGGTTGCGCTGGGTTATGGTGTTCGGGTCCCGATGATTTGCCCGGCACACCAGATCATTATCACTGGGGCTATAACCGCATGACCACGATTAGCGGGCTATTCACGGCTGGCGACGGCGTCGGCGCATCCGGACACAAATTTTCATCCGGCTCGTTCACCGAAGGGCGCATCTGCGCCAAGAGCATGGTTAAGTATTGCTTGGATAATCCCGACTTCAAGCCCGAACTATCTCACACCACCGAGCAACTGGTGGAAGAAATCTACCGCCCGGTGCGCACTTTTCTGGAACACAAGGACTACACCACCGCCATTGATATTAATCCGCACTACATCACCCCGAAGATGTTGCAATTCCGCCTACAAAAAATCATGGACGAATATGTCGCCGGCACTTCAACTTTTTATCAAACCAACGAAGCGATGTTGGAAGTCGCCGAGCGTAAGATGAAGATGCTAAAAGAAGATTCGCTCAAGATGCGCGCCAAGGATTTGCACGAATTGTTGCGCGCGTGGGAAAACTACCACCGAATCATCGCCGCCGAAGCGCACATGAAACACATCCAGTTCCGCCGCGAATCCCGTTATCCGGGCTACTATTACCGCGCCGATTTCCGCGATATCAACGACGATGATTGGAAATGCTTCGTCAATTCCCGATACGACCGCGAAACCGGCGAATGGGTAGTAAAAAAAGTCAAATGGCAACCCCTGATCGCCGTCGGCGAAAAAGAGCCCGAAGGTATGAAGCACATGGGACCCGATTTGTAAGTTGAGGTGGTGGGTGGGTTGGTGATAATTCCTCGCTGTTAATTCCCCCGAGGGCGCACCTGTTATTAGATTAAGCCAGCTGAGAGTAATGCTATGTCAATACATGTGGCCTTTTAATGCCGAAATGTTACAATTATGAGATGGGGTGATAAAAGAAATTTTTTTATACGAGATTGTAATGACAATCTAACCATCAAAACTCGAGATCTACCATGAATTATTTTAGTCAAAAAGAACTTCTTAAAGCCCCTGCTAACCGTGCCGCTTTCAGTGACAGAATGGCTTATGTGATGGCGGAAATGTCAAAACTTGCTTATTTCAAATTTGAAGGCGGGTCAACTATTGACCAATTTATTGACATGGCAAAGCCCATTGTTAAAGACAAAGTGGCATTGAATCTCTTGAAATTAACGGCTGGAAAATTTATCAATACTGCCTCTCCTGAGGAATCAAAAAAAATATTAAATGACACTTTAGAGAGCAATGAGTATCAATTAATCGCAACATTCAACAGTGACGGGACGCAAGCATTTTTGTGCCGTCACAAATCTTACAACATGGCGGTGTTGGCATTTCGAGGAACTGAAAAAGAATTTTCTGATGTTAAAAGCGACATCAATAGTTGGGGTTTTGGGAAGCTATTGGTAAATACAAATGGTTATTGAATCCAAGCAATTGGGTTAGCAAGAAAAATTCTATCAAAAAATTTGCGACAGACCACAGCATAGACGCTTACTCAAATAAATTGAGATCTTGGTCACTGAAAAGACGGTAGTTCTAACCAGTAATATAATCCAAAATCGTAACTATGTAACTTTCCCGCCCGAATGATCATGGTCTTGTATAATCTATCCCATTTCCCATTTGGTAAACTCGTGCTGATACGACTCATCGGTAAATTTGTGAGTAACTAAAATGCCATAAAAAATTTGGCGAAGAGTTTAATTTGAATGATATATAGAGGGTTTTTGATATTAACTGGCCTCAAGACCGCATGGATGGTCCTTATGTAATCATCGGCTGTAATGAATATGAACGCTGGGCGAGAGTGAATTTATTGCGTGATACAAGCATGCCCAAGTGATGCCTATTCCAAATTTGACAATATCGCCGCCATTGATGGCGTTGTTCTTGGTTTGCCGGTCTTCTTGGCGTTGTGGTGGTTTCGCACTCGCGATACGCGGCAGAACATAAAACAAAACCGATTGATGGACAGCATGCGAATGCTGGCAAGTGACAATCAAATGCAAATTGAAATTGGTGTGCACCAACTGATAAATTTGGCGAAAGCAGCTCCAGAGTTTCGTGAGGATATAAAGTTGGCTTTTATCAAACGCTTAAAACAGATATATTACCAACGCAAAATCCAGTCGACCCTAAAACATATAACAGTCTAAGTATTCGTTTAACTTATGCGCAACATATTCTGCGATGGCTCATTAAACACCAATCTAATAATAAAAAATATGACTTGGTATATATAGATTTAACTAATCAAGACTTTATCAAGAATGGTTGCTTTCTAAATATATATAAATCTCTGTCAAATTCTGATACATGGTATGGTAGCCGCATTGCAATACCTGCATGTGAATATGACGCTGTTCTAAATGAGGTAAGAACAAGGAGTCCCAATTCTTATTTAGATATAAAATCTATTGCTGTGGGCGAAAGCGAACAGTCATTTACAAAAATTAAATGTAAGATTTGCTTTCATAAAACTGCTAATGATTGCTATTCTGAAAAGTCAAATAGAAGATCATAATGAATGATATCAAAAGTAATTTTTCCACCGCCAATATTGATTTGTCATCTGTTAGATTTGTGCAAGACGATGTAGCAACAACATTCGCCGACAAAGCAAACCTACCCGATTCAATATCAGTAATCCGACTAGATACCGATGGGTATGAATCAAGTAAAGTTAAAATGGAAGTTTTTGAACTTCCAATCGATTTTTTTGTGCTTGATTTTTAATGGGTTGTGATTGTGGGTTTTGATGAATGTCGTTTTGTGGGTGAATTTAGGGATAATTGAAATGAAAAAATACAGATTGCGCCTTTTAGTTTTGATGCGGTGGCTGGTATTATTCGCCACCTGTTCTTGAACGACATACTATGTTTTTTATTGGTGAATACTCTGCGCAATATGTTTCAAGGGCTCTCATTGGGTTGATTGTTTTGATAGATGATTGGAAATGCTTTGTCAATTCCCGATACGACCGCGAAACCGGCGAATGGGTAGTGAAAAAAGTCAAATGGCAACCCCTTATCGCCGTCGGCGAAAAAGAACCCGAAGGTATGAAGCACATGGGAGCCGATTTGTAATCTGACCGGCCGGGCATTTCCGATTGGATATGTCCATGTAGATTAAATGTGCAGTAGGAATCGATTTGAATACCTGACTCATTGTTCAGTATTGCGTTCGTAATCGCGAGGATTGGAATCCGGGATAATCAGTATTGGCGCGTGAGGTGGGTATTCGCGCATCTCAAAAAAATCACTACGGCTCATGTCGTTCGCGTTGAGGGAGAAAATTGTGCGGGCACGGATTGCCGAAGAATTGGCTGGGCATGGATTTGCGATGGCTTACGAGAAAATAAAGCCGCTATCAAAAGACAACCGACGCAAACCAATACCGAAAAAAACAGACCGACTATGGCAAGTAGTGGCAGTGATCGATGTTGATTATCAGATTGAGTTGGAGGTTGGCACGCGGATTATCAACCTTTCTGGCTACACCATCGCTAAACAGAAAGACCGCTATCCGGAAATTAAAGCAACAGATTATCTGAATTTTCAGCGAATTATTGATGGGAGAAACAAGTATCCGGTGAAAGAGTTGCACTGGGTTGGATATAATAAAGACGCAAGCGGGGCATGGTGGAAGGCATCTTGGAAGGTGACGCAGAATAACAAAGAGTGGTATCTCAACAATCTCCATCGCATCAATATGTACAGAGCAAACAACGAAATTGCGAAACTTCAAGCGAAGAAAAAATAGCAGCACTTGCGAGGTCGGCCCCCTCGGTGGAATTCTTCCCAGCGTCCGCAATGACTCAAGTGCTACCTAATAATACCAATCGGAAAAGCAATGTCAAGGGGAAGAACAACCGAACGAAGAAAAAATAGCCGCACTTGCGGGTCCGGCGGCACTTCCCGATGGAATTCTTCCCAGTGTCCGAAATGACTCAAGTGCTAGTCTAATAATACCAATTTGAAAAGCAATATCAAGGGAATTGTGCCAGATTGAGGAAAGTGACCGAGCCATCCGTGCGCCCACTTAATAACCTATTTGCGGCGGATGAATATGCCGGAGTTGGCTTTGGGAGTGAAGTAGGTGGATTTTGGTGGCATTAGTGCGCCGGCATCGGCGACTGCCATTAATTGTGCGATGGAGGTGGCGAAGCAGGCGAAACAGACCGCCCAGCCATCGGCGCATTTTTGCCGCAAGCCCGCGCCGCCGGCGACTCCGGAGACATAATCCAATCGCGGGTCGCTGCGGGTATCAGCGATTCCCAGTAGCGGTTCCAGAATGTGGTTTTGCAGTAGGGAGACATCCAAGGAATGAACCGGGTCGGCGGCATCTACCAATTGTTCGCGGATGCGCAACCGATACCAACGAGTGTCCAGTAGCATGCCGAATTCACCATGGCGAGCCGGCTCAAAGGTTGCGCAATCGGACATTTCTTGTACGATAAAATCTTTATTCAACGCGCTCACCAAGGCCTCTTCGGATAGCCCGTTCAAATCTTTCACGGCGCGGTGAAATGGCAACAGCGAGAGTTGTTCGGCGGAGAATAACGCGACCAAGAGTTGATTATACGGCTCGTTCTCGTGGTCGCTTGCCTGATTATTAGCCTGATTTTCAGCATGATTTTCATCATGTCCCCGACGTGTCTGCGCATAACGCCAGCCAGCTGCGGCGCGGTGGTGGCCGTCGGTGAGATAGGTGATTTTGATGCGCTCAAATAAATCTTGCAATTCTTGCTGCGCCGCGTTTTGAATACGCCACACTTGCTGGGCGACGCCGTCGGGGGAGATGAAATCTAACATCGGCGGTTGCTGGGTGGCTTCATCCAGCAATTTTTCTATGGCTTCATCGCGCGGGTGGGCGATGCAGATTGGGCTGGATGAAACGCCCACTACTTGTTGATACCGCATCAACAAATCTTCCTTGTCGCTGCGGGTGTTTTCGTGTTTGCGCACGCGCCCGTGGTGATATTCGTCCACCGCTACTTCGCACACCACGCCGGTTTGGGTATGGTTGTCGGCTGATAAGCGATAGATGAACATGCTTGGCTGGGTAAAGTGGTTGAACGAGCCGTTGGATAGCAATTCATCCAGCCGTGCCTTGTTCAATGCCAGCAAGTTTTCCACGCTCGGCTGTGCGTCGATGGGAAAATCTTCGCGCAGGCGCATGGTGTTGAGGAAGTTTTGCGGATTTTCTTCGGCGAATTGCCGGCGCATGGAAGGCGACACCGCATCATATGCCGGCGATACCACTTGCGCGGCATGCGCTGGGTCTACCAGATAACCGTCAAAAGCGCGGATGCGCGGCATGAGAGAATGTTATTTTGCGCTATTCCGCGCTATTTTTCGCGAGCGGCGTTGTTTTCTTTAAAACGCGTCATGAAATCAATCAGCGTCTCGACGCTTTCCATGGGCAGCGCGTTGTAGAGGCTGGCGCGGCAGCCGCCGACGCTACGATGCCCCTTGAGGTTCATCAAATCGGCTTCGGTACTTTCATGAATAAATTTAGCTTCCAATTCCTCACTTGGCAGACGAAACACCACATTCATGTGGGAGCGGCTGGCGGTTTCTACCGGGCAGCGATAGTAGTTTTCGCTTTGGTCAATGGCGGCATATAGCAAACCGGATCTTTTCGCGGCGGCGCGTTCCATTGCCGCCAGCCCACCTTGTTGGTTCATCCAACGCAACACCTTGCCGAACATGTAGATGGGAAAAACCGGCGGCGTGTTGAACATAGAGCCGTTGGCTTCATGGAGGTCGTAGCGCAGGTAGCGACCGATGTCGCGATTGGTGTGTTCAAGAATAGATTTGCGCACGAACACCACCGTCATGCCGGCCGGCCCGAGGTTTTTTTGCGCGCCGCCGTAGACTAAATCAAATTTTTCCCACGGAATCGGGCGCGCCATATATTCCGAAGACATATCGCCGATGAGCGGCACATCCACTTCGGGCCATTCGGCAAAACGGATGCCGCCGATGGTCTCGTTGGTGGTGATGTGCAGGTATCTGGTGTTGGCTTGGAGTTTGATCTCATTGCTGGTCGGCATGCGGGTGTATTGACCATCAGCACCGTCCCAAGCGGTGTAGATTTCGCCGTAATGCGCGCCGTCGGTGATCGCGCCTTTTGCCCATGCGCCGGAATTGATATACGCGCCTTTGCCGCCGCCGTTGTTATCATGTAACAGGTTCATCGGCACCATAGAAAATTGCAACATGGCACCGCCTTGTAGAAATAGCACACTGAATTCTTTCGGCACCTGAAATATCTCCATCGCCAGCGCTGCAGCCTCGTTGGCTACCGCTTTAAAATGCTCGCCGCGATGGCTCATTTCTATGAGCGACATGCCGGCATTTTGGTAATCAACGAATTCCTGTTGCGCCTCTTTAAGAACCGCAAGCGGCAGGGTGCAAGGTCCCGCGCTGAAATTATGTTTTCTATTGGTCATGGAATTGTGCTTGGTTAATTAATGAAAGGGCGTGATAAAAAAGCGGAGACGATTTACCCATTGACGCAGTGTATCAATTGATCTTTTTCCAACGAATCAATTACCCGCAGGACACCGTCGGCGACTGCGATTTGTGCTTGTTCGGTGGATGCACCGATGTGATGGGTGCCGCATACATTCGGATGATTGGCGAGGGCCGATTCAAACGCCGCTTCGCCGCTCGTCGGTTCGTTTTGATAGACATCAAGACCGGCGCGGATTCCTTTGCGGTCCATTGCCCGAATTAGCGCGGCTTCATCCAACAATTCTCCGCGGGCAGCGTTGATGAGTATCGCGCCGTCCTTCATGCTGGCAAGAAATTTATCATCCACCAGTCGCTCGGTTTCTGCGGTGAATGGCAAGTGCAGGCTGATGATGTCGCAATCGCCGAGCAATGCTTCCAGGGAATCCAGTTCAACGATGCCCCAATTCTCAATGCCTTTACCGGCCGGCGCATGCCACGATTTGCGTGCCACCGTGCACAACCGCATGCCGAAAGCATGCGCGCGCTGCGCCACTGCTAAGCCAATGGCACCCAATCCAAGGATGCCCATGGTCATGCCGTGTAGCCCGTCGGCTTTGCTATGTGTTCGTTTGTTCCAACGCTGATTGCGCAGGTCGTTGATGTTGCCGGCGAGGTTGCGGTCAATGGCGATAATCAACCCCATCACCAATTCGGCAACGGCGATAGCATTTGCGCCGGGTACATTGCACACACGCACACCAGCAGCCGCGGCCGCGACTTTATCTATGCTATTGGTACCAGCGCCAGCACGAATTACTAAGCGCAACGCAGTTCCGGCTTGGAGGATGGCGGCGTCCACTTTGGTGCTGCGCACAATTAAAATTTCATGGTCAGCCAACGCTTGCCCAATGGCTTCTCCGTCAAGGCTTGAATTAAAAGTAACCTGATGCCCGGCCGTGCGTAACTCGTGTTGGTGGGGGGAGGGGAAATTATCGGCGATTAGTATTTTCATGCGGGGAATTATATCGCAAAGCACGGTTGGTTAGTAGGCTGAAATAAAACGCGCGGCGGTGTGCGTTAATGAATGCAACCAACACGCGGTCATTATCATTTCATGGTTACTATCATTAGCATTGCCATGACTCATAATCATTACCATGTTCAATGCTGCTGTAATATCCGCAGCATGCGACGCAAAGGCTCGGCCGCGCCCCATAGCAATTGATCACCGACGGTAAATGCGGACAGCATCATGCCAGCACTGTCGTTCAGGGGTAGCTTGCGTAGTCGCCCGACGGCAATATCAAGCGTCCCGCTAACCGCCGCTGGCGTCAGCCGTGCCAGCGATTGTTCGCGGTCGTTGGGCACCAGCGATACCCAATCATTGCCAGCGTCCAGAATTTCCCCGATTTCATCCAGCGGCAAATCCTTTTTCAATTGAATGGTGAACGCTTGGCTATGACAGCGCAACACGCCGACGCGCACGCAGATGCTTTCCACTGGAATTGGGCGCTCTTCCCGCCCGAGAATTTTGCTGGTCTCGACAGATCCTTTCCATTCTTCGCGGCTGCTACCCGAGCCTTGATCCTCATCCACCCAAGGCAACAAACTCCCCGCCAGCGGCACGCCAATCTCGCGCATCGGGAGTTGCGCCGAACGCAACGCGCTGGTCACTTTTTCATCTATCGCCAGGATTGAACTGGCATCATCGCTCAGCAAATCCGTGGCGGCGTGATGCAGATAGCCCATTTGCTCCACCAACTCGCGCATCTGGCGGGCACCGCCACCGGAAATCGCTTGGTAAGTCATGACCGTTATCCATTCAATTAAATCGGCGTTGAACAAGCCATCCAACGCCATCATCATCAAACTGACAGTACAATTTCCGCCGATAAAATCCTTATGACCATTCGCCAGTTGTCGCTGGATTAACGGCAGATTGACCGGGTCAAGAATGATGGTTGCAGTGGGCATCATGCGCAATGTTGAAGCCGCGTCAATCCAATATCCATCCCAGCCGAGGCTGCGCAATTGGCCATGGACGGCGCGGGTATAATCGCCACCTTGGCAAGTTACCACGGCGTCCAATTCCGCCAGCGCATTCAAATCATGGGCATCCATCAAGGCCGGAACTTCGCGGCCGATAGCCGGGCTCGGCTGTCCGATTTGGGAGGTCGTGAAAAATAACGGCTGAGCGATTCGGGAAAAATCATCCTCCGCTAACATGCGTTGCATTAGCACCGAACCGACCATGCCACGCCAGCCGACAAATCCTACTTTGTTCAATTCCATTGGAATTCCATTGGGTTATCAGGCATGCTTTTTATAGAAACATGCATTGTGAAGGTCAATAAAGACGGCAGATTATACGAGTTTTTCGGCGGTGACTGTGAGATGCTTCATGAAGTATTTCGGAAGTATATGCGAAATATTTAGGTGGAAATTGGCGGTACAGTGTGATAATCAAGATACCAATGCGTATTTAGATTATTGATGTGTCGGGTGGCATATCTACGCCGATGTCGCGCAACATAGCGCGCCGCTTTCATCGTACTTAGGGTCTGCACAAGTCCATAAACCATAATGCACACTAACTTAGAAGGAGTATCGTGCAGATTCAGCGTATTGGATACCGAGTAAAAGGGTT
>WASV01171310.1_pt1 | contig 11705 bp, 9 predicted proteins | sample 5698531 | NCBI WGS metagenome assembly WASV01 (sample SAMN11175559, study PRJNA528189) | sponge metagenome | isolation source: marine sponge | host: Myxilla | place: Antarctica: Western Antarctic Peninsula, King George Island | collected 2013-01 | reverse complement strand
ATTACCGACCACACGATAACTTGGGTCTAATGACACCGATGGAGTATTACTAGCAGCCCACCTCAGCAATTTGATTTTGGCGCAGATGGGGTGAGCATGGTCAGGTATTGCGGTTGCGGCGGAAAAGGGGCTACACTGGTAGCGGGTGCTTGTTTGCGGTTTGACGATAACGTAGGCAAGTATGGTTCCGCAATCTAATCACTATTCAGTGAGGAGTCTACAATGAAATCAGAAAAATATTTAACTTCGGCGGTCGCCATGTTCATCGCCATGACCTTATCCGCCAGCACCGCCTACGCTGCTTGTGTGACCGATTCGTTGCCATCCAGCAAGCAGGCACCAAGCGGCTATCCGGCGCGCGCGCTAACGATGATCGTGCCATATGGGCCGGCCGGCGGTTCTGGTCAAGTCGCGCAAGCGATGGCGCAAGCGGTAACCGGGTTGACCGATGTCGCCATTAACCGCGACCATAAACCGGGCGGCTCCGGCACTGTGGGAACGACCGCTTTTATGGCGGCGCCGGCTGATGGGTATACGGTGCTTGAGCATATTGATGATGCGTCAAGTGCGCATGCGTTGGATTCATCTCGCCCAAACCCAGCGACGGATTTAATTCCGCTGGTGACTTCGCAAATTACTTTTAGCCAAATCTATATCCGCGCCAACGAAGACCGCTTTACCGATTGGAATTCTTTCGTTGCGTGGGTCAAAGCCCAAAACGGCAAAGCCACCATCGCAAATGTTTCCAAAGAAGGCTCTATGGAGCGCGTGTCTATGAAATTTATTACCGACGCAACCGGTATGAAAATTCAGCAGATTTCTTTTGATAAGGGCGCGCCGCGCTATGGTGCGCTCGCTGGCGGGCAGGTTGATGCGTTGTTTGAGCAGCCCGGGGATGTGCGGAAATTTCTTGATTCGGGCCTATTCAAACCAATCCTAACCCTACTCAAAGAAGCACCGTCGGCTTTTGCTGATGTGCCGGGTTTGACCGACGCTGGTTTGGATTTTGAGCCGCTGTATCGTTTCCGTGGTTTCTTCGTGCATGCGGATGCGCCGGCGAAGCGCGTGGCGTGGTTGCAGTGGGCGTTTCAGAAAGCCTTTTGCGAGCAAAGTTATCAAGATTTTAATGCGAAGAAATATATGACGCTGATTGAAAGTTTCCGCGATACCGCAGGCACGCGCACGCTGATCACTGATACCGTCGCGCAATACCGCAGTGTCTATAAACAAATGGGGCTGGATGTTAAGTAGGCGCGTTGTTTAATTAAGCGCGCTGTTCATGCGTATCAATCAATCGCTGCGGCACGGCATTTGCGATTTGCTGTGCTGCGGCTTTTGCTTTTAAGCGTGAGGTTATGCGTCATTTTTATGAGTAACTTTCATGAGTAATCTACCTCGCAATTTACCCGGTAATCTATCAGTCGGGCATGTCGTTGAGGTGCTGCTGTGGCTATTGTTAGCTGCGCTGCTGTATGCCTGGTCGTTTGATTTTGATCGGGAAATAGAAATCTACAAATTCGGCGCATCGGCGTGGCCGCGCGTCATTATTTTGTTGATTGCGATTGCCGCCATCGGGCAGTTGGCGCATCACTTCCAATTCGCCACGCCTGCTCAATCGGCGGTGGATGATAACGTCTCGGATGACAGCTTCAATGAAAGTATGGACGATTCGCCGCGCAAGCACGCCAGCATCAAATGGTATCTGTGGACTTTTTTCCTGCTGTCGTTGCCGTTTGCATATATGTTGCTGCCGCAGTGGATTGCGCCTTGGTTTTCATCCGAATTATCCGCGGAATTATCCTCAGAATCATCATCAGAATCATCATGGAGCAAAGCCGGATTACATGCCGCTAAACTCACATGTGCTGGGGTTTTAATCGCGCTGTATATGGCAACCATGCGGGGTAATCTGGTGGGTGCCATGCTCGCCTTACCGATTTTTTTCGGCGCGTTGATGCAAGATTTTGGGTTTTATGCACTCGCGCCATTTTTCGCAGTCGGCGTGATGTATCTGATGGGCGAACGCCGCCCAGGCTGGATAGCATTGGTCACCGCCATCATCATGGGGCTGATGCTAATGCTTTTTGTCAGCGTGCTGTATGTCGGGCTGCCCACCGGAAACATCAGCCCGTTTTATGAGATTGGCACTGGCGTGGTTAACTTCCTAACCTAAATTTAGGTTTAGCATTTCGCCAATGGAAACTTTTCATCATTTTATCGGCGGCACGGTGGCGTTATTCAGCGACCCCATCGGCGTGTTTGTTTTTTTCGGTGGCGTCATCGGTGGCATGCTGTTCGGCGCGATTCCCGGCGTGAGCATGCTAACCCTGGCGGCAATCCTATTGCCATTCACCGCGCACCTATCGCCGGAGCACGGCATCATGTTGTTCTCGGTAATTTATTGCACCGGGGTATATGGCGGCGCGATTACGGCGATATTGTTTAACATTCCCGGCGCGCCAGAAAACGCGCCGACTGCGTTTGATGGTTATCCGATGACGCAAAAAGGTGAAGCCGGAAAAGCGGTCGGTGCGGCGGTGATGTGTTCTGCCATCGGCGGCACTATCTCGGCGGTGGTGATGATGGTGGCGACTGCGCCGATTGCTGGTTGGGCGATATCAGCATTTGGTCCGCCGGAGATATTTGCGCTGGTATTTTTTGGATTGGCGGTGGCTTCTTCAGTCGGCGCGAAAACATTCTGGAAAGGCTGGTTATCGGTACTCGCTGGATTGTTAGTGGCGGTGGTCGGGCAAGACCCGGTGGGCGGTATTGAGCGGTATGATTTCAACATGCCGTATTTGCTCGCTGGCATTCACTTCATCCCCACCATCCTCGGATTTTTTGCGGTCTCGGAGATTTTTATTCAAGCCGAGAAAAAAGCCATCGGGACTTACAAAGCACCAAAAATGAGCGTGGATTTCCCAACGCTGGCGGAGTTAATCGCGCATAAAGTCGCCATCGTCCGCTCCATCATTATCGGCTTTTTTTGCGGCATCCTGCCGGGCATCGGCGCAACCTTGGCGGCATTTATGGGCTATAACGAGGCGGTGCGCTGGTCTAAAAACCGCGAGGAATTCGGGCGCGGCAAATTGGAAGGCGTCATCTCCTCGGAAACCGCCAACAACGCCGCCACTGGTGCCGCGATGATTCCGCTATTGGCGCTCGGATTGCCCGGCGGCGCGCTAACCGCGATGATGGTCGGCGTGTTTCAGATGCATAATATGGAGCCGGGTCCGCTGGTGTTCATTAATAGCCCTGATTTGGTGTGGGTGGTTTTCGCCGCAATGTTTTTTGCTAACCTTTCTATTTTATTTATTGGTTATCTGGAAACCAAAACCATCATCAACTTATTGCGAATTCCGTTTCAATTTCTCGCACCGTTAATTTTGCTGTTAGCCACGGTCGGCGCATATGCGGTTCGGGGGTTAAGTATTGATATCATCGCCATGTTCGTCGCCGGCGTAATCGGATTTTTCCTACGGCGCTCTGGATATTCGGTGGCGGGCATTGTGCTCGGGCTTATCCTTGGCAAAATCGGCGAGCAAACTTTTGCCCAAGCGATGCAGATGTTACATTTTGAATGGAGCGGTTTTGCCAACCGCCCGATTGCGTTCGGATTACTCATCGCCGGCTTCTTGACTTTGCTGGTAAGCACCTATCGCGCCTTCTCCCAAAAAACATAACTATAAACATGGCCAAAAACCCATGCATGAAAACCCCATGCTTAAAAACTTGAACCTGCCCGGAGGCAACTAACGCATTATGTTCAGCCGCCAATTATTAGATGAGATTAGGCATCAATTCCACCATGTGGATACCTGCCCATATCAAGGCGCGCGCATATTTTTTGAAAACGCTGGCGGCTCGCTGACGCTCAAATCGGTGGTGGAAACCAATGCTCGGCTATCCGCCATCCCGGATAATCAAGGCCGTGATAACCCAGCATCCGCGGAGATGGGTCGCCTCATTCAGCGCGGTCGAGAGGATATGATGACCTTCCTCGGTGCGGCTAATGGGTTGGTGTTCATCGGCGAAAGCGGCACCGAATGTCTGTTCCGCGTGATTCGCGCGGCGGTTCTGGCGTCCACACAAAACCCGCTCGCCGGAAATAATGGTGAGCAAGTCGGGCAAGTGCTGGGTAGCACGTTGGAGCATCCAGCCACTGCCAGTGCCGCGCGCCAATGGGCGGCACGCGCTGGATGCGAATATAGCGCCATTCCTCACGACTCACAAAGCGGCACGGTCGGCGTCGATCAATATCGGCAACGGGCAACCGCCAATACCCGCGTGGCGACTATCATCCAAACCAGCCCAGTAACCGGTATGGTGGTGGATGTTGCCGCGATAAGCGAGGCGATTCGCGCAATCGCACCAAACTGTTTCATCGTGGTGGATGGCATCCAACATGCGCCCCACGGCAATATAGATGTCAGCCGTTTGCCCATTGATGCCTACGCAATCTCCGGCTATAAAGTATTTTCACGACACAACTACGGATTCGCCTGGGTATCGCCGCGCCTCTCGGTCGCCGCCCACGATAGGTTGGAAGGTACCGCCGAAGATTCCTGGGAATTAGGCACTCGCGACGCCGCTGCTTACGCCACATTCAGCGAAGTGGTTAATTATCTGGATTGGTTGGGCGCGCAATTCACTCAAAGTAAAGCGCGCCGTGAGCGCATCACCGCTGCCGGCAAAGCCATTGGTAAGTATGAAAAACACTTGGTAGAAGTGATGTTAAATGGCGACGATGGTGCGCGAGGATTAACTGCCATGCGAGAAGTTTTTGTGATTGGCGGCGGCGACAATAACGCGCGCGAAGGGCTGGTATCGCTGGCGGTGGAAGGCGTGCCATCGGCGCAAGTGGTAAGCCGATTAAGCGCGCATGGCGTGCGCGTTCATGTTCGCAAAAAAGATCACTACTCGGCGAACATTCTGACACCGCTGAAAATGGAATCTTGCGTGCGCGTATCGTTATGCCACTACAACACGACGGACGAGGTGGGGCATTTCTTGCGCGCAATGGAAACCATCATCGCGATGCGATAATTTATTCAACGGCACACAGTTTAATGGCGTACGATATTCAAGTGCAATGAATGCAGGCAGTTACGGCAATTTCAACATTCGGCAAAAAGTGGCGAACGGCAATACGCGGGTGCCGTCAATGAGATAATCTCGTGTGCCCAAGTGAACCTGATAGAACTCCGGAATGTTGGTGCGCTCTTTGAAATATTTTATCGCCGGGTTGAGGTTTTTATCGCCCGATTTGCATTCTACCGCAAACAACGGCTTTTTGCCCTGCAGCACGACAAAATCTACTTCACGTCGATCGGTGTCGCGAATGAATCGCAGCGACATCACATGCCCTTCGGTATCTTCAATGTGATGACAGTATTTAAGTAACTGACACGCTACCAAATTTTCAAAGCGCGCACCGTCATCGCTAACCGGCGACCAATCCCACAGATAAAGTTTCTGTTCTTTTTTAACCGCACGGATTTTTGGCGCGCCATATGGGGGGATGCGGAAGCAAAAATACATGTGTTCCAAAATTTTGAGCCAGCGTTCCACGGTCTCGTGTGCCACGCTGAGATCTTCCCGCAGGTTTTTCACCGATAGCGGCGAACCGACTCGCGCCGGCAAGGCATCCACGAGCAATTCTATTGCGCCGATTTCCCGCACGTGTTCAAGGTCGCGCACATCTTCATAAATGACGCGCGAAATTCGCTCGCGCTGCCAGCGTCGCCACACGCGTGCATTGCCGGAAATCAACGGCTCCGGAAACCCGCCGAATTTCAGTAACGCTTGCAGGTCGTCGCGGTTCGGAGTTTTGCTTATCTCGCGTAATGAAAACGGATGCAATCGATAGTAATGATATCGCCCATGCAACGAATCGCCGCCCTTGCGATAATAATCAAGCCGCGCCGAACCGGTAACTAAAAAGGTTATTCGCCCGCGATTGACATCGAAAAATCCTTTCACCATATTTCGCCAACCTGGATGCTTGTGAATTTCATCCAGCACGATGAGCTTTTGCCCGCCCGGCAACTTGCCACGCAATAGTGGTGGGCGGACCGATAGGTCATCCCAGTTCAAGTAACCAGCGCGCCGCATCGCCGGTGTTCTTAGCAAAGCAAGCGAGAGGGTGGTTTTACCCACCTGCCGTGGCCCGCCGAGGAACACCATCTTGCGCCGCAGGTCGGTGCGGATGGATGCCGATATATAACGATCTGGTATGACTTTACTCATGAGTAAAGTCATATTAACCTTATTTTACGCGTGAGTAAAGTCGTATTAACTCTATTTTACGCGTGAGTAAAGTCGTATTAACTCTATTTTACGCGTGAGTAAAATCGTATTGACTCTATTTTACTCACGGACAAAATACGCCCAACCGAATGGCGGGCGAGGTGCCGATGCGTCGGTGTAAGTGTGTGGATATGAGCGTCTAGCCAGCGGGTTGCTCGGCTATTCGTGGCAATGGTTTTTCGTTGATGGGCAGGTGGATGATAGCCGCGGCGATGCCGGCGATGATGCCGGCCCACCACATGCTATCGTAGCTGCCGGTGTGGTCATACAGCCGTCCGCCCAACCACACGCCAAGGAAACTGCCGATTTGATGGCTGAGAAAAACAATGCCGAACAAGGTTGCCATATAGCGTATGCCGAACACTTGCGCGACGATGCCGGTGGTGAGCGGCACGGTGGATAGCCACAACAATCCCATGGTGGCGGCGAATAGATAGATGTTGAGTTCTGTTTTTGGTGCGATCAACAGCAGAAAAATACACAGCGCACGCAGCAAGTAGATACCACTGAGCCCGTATTTTTTACTCCATCTTTGCCCAGCCATGCCGGATAAGAATGAGCCGAAGATGTTCATCAAGCCGATGAGCGCGATTGACCATGCGCCGACCGCCGGATTCAACCCGAGGTCGGTTACATAGATTGGAAAATGTACGGTGATGAAGGCGACATGGAAACCGCATACAAAAAAACCGGCGGTGAGCAAGGCAAAGCCGCGGTGGGTTATTGCCTCAAACAACGCTTCGCGCATGCTTTGCTGAGCCGTACTTTGCAAACCAGACGCTTCGCGTGCGTCGGGTTGCTTACTGGGTCGCTTGCTGGGCATTAACAATGCTAATGGAATCATCACCAAGGTTGTTGCGGCGAGAATCAACAAGGTTGCGCTCCAGCCGTAACCGGTGATGAATCCTTGGCTGATGGGGGAGAACAACACCTGCCCAAGCGAGCCGGCCGCGGTTCCCAGCCCAAGCACCAGCGATCTTTGCTCGGCACCAACCACCTTTGCCATCGCTGCTAAAGCGATGGTGAACGAAGCAAAGGCGATTCCGGTTCCGGTCAGGATGCCGCCGCTCATGTACAATGCCAGATTGCTCTCGGCGATGCTCATGCCCCATATGCCGCTGGCATATATGAGCGCGCCGATGATGATTACCCGCACCGCGCCGATGCGATCGGTAATCGCGCCGGCGAACGGCAGCCCGATGCCCCACAGCAAATTTTGCAACGCCATCGCCAACGCAAAAGTTTCCCGCGACCAGCCGCGCGCCGCTGTCATCGGCTCTAAAAATAACCCGAAAGCCGAGCGTATGCCAAAGCCAATGCAGGAGATGGCGCAACCAGCGAGGAGGATGATTAAGACGCTGCGCAGGGGGGAGGGGCGGGTCATTATGGGCTTATGGTTGGGAAAAGTAGTTTGCATTCGTTATATGTTCGTTGATTTCATTAAACTTCCGGCCAATTAAAGTGAAATTCATCAACATAATATTGGTCGTATAAATAATCTAAGTCATGCTCGTAGTCAGCAATCGCTTTTGTGTAATCCGTCCCCGTTTTTGCCATGTTTCGTTTGAAATTTTTGGCAAGGGACGATAAGAAATCAGCCATTTTATTCAATCTTTGTGGAGTTTTAGGCAAGGCAAATTCTTGCATATATTCCAGTGAATCAACTTGCGGCAAATCTTTATGAAATATGCAATCAAGGAGTTGTTTCCGAATATTAGTGGGCTCACCTGCATTACCAACATGATAACTGACAGATGAGAAAAGTCCTTCTTTATACCAATGTGCATCCATTCCACCGTCGCCCATCGGCGCGGCGGTCTCTGGCCACTCGAGCCAACCTTGTTTTTCTAATACTTCTCTTTCTCTTTGACGCTTTTCTATTCTTTCTATTACCTCCTCATGTTTTTTTAGCCCTGCACGTTTTTGTTGTTCGCGCTCCTCATTTAGAATATGCTCTATTCTGAATGCGATTTTGGTTTGAAGGATGAGAACTTCGTCTTTAAGTTTTCTTTCTGCCAGTTCATTTAGAATTTTTTCTAATTCGCGGCGTGATTCCCAGTTTTGAAGGGCGATATTTTCCAAACGTGTAAGATAAAATGTTTTATACGGCCTATACATTTTGCTTATCTCCAAAGAAAGTTATCGCAAGCGCGCCGCTTCAACACAACTTTCAACACAATCTTTAACGCGTTATCAATTGTTGCGTCTCGTTGCGCAAGTTTATTACTTTTAATTCGCAACATTGTCAGAGCATTACCGATGCTTCCACTCCGGTTTGCGTTTTTCCACAAACGCTGCCATGCCTTCTTTTTGATCTTCGCTGGCGAATAGCGAATGGAATTGGCGACGTTCAAATAGCAAACCTTCGGCGAGGTTGGTTTCAAAGGCGCGGTTGATCGATTCCTTGCACATCATCACCGCTGGTAGCGATTTAGCGGCGATGGCGTCGGCGGTTTTCATGGCAACGGACAGCAAATCGTCGACCGCTACCACCCGCGTCACCAAGCCAGCGCGCTCGGCTTCCTCGGCATCCATCATTCGCCCCGATAAGCACATTTCCATGGCTTTGGATTTGCCCACTGCGCGAATTAACCGCTGCGTGCCACCGGCACCGGGGATGATGGCGAGGTTGATTTCCGGCTGACCAAATTTGGCGGTATCGGCGGCGATGATGAAATCGCACATCATCGCCAATTCGCAACCACCGCCGAGGGCATAGCCGCTGACCGCAGCGATTACTGGTTTGCGGCAATGGGTTACCGCTTCCCAGTTATCGGTGATGAAGTTTTGTTTATACGCTTGCATGTAAGTTTTTTCCTTCATCTCGGCAATATCGGCACCGGCGGCAAAGGATTTCTCGTTGCCGGTAAGCACGATAGCACCGAGCGCATCGTCGCCCTCAAACGCCGCCAGTGCATTGCGCAATTCAATCATCATTTCCGAGCAAAGGGCGTTCAGAGCGTTCGGGCGGTTGAGGGTGATGAGCCCCACTTTGCCGTGAGTTTCAGCGATGATGTGCGTGTAGGTCATAGTAGTATCCGTGGTATCCAAAATTGATTTATTTGAAGTAGTATGCAGTAGTAGTATGCATGATATGCCTAAATATGCATGAATACACACACCTACTCATCCCATCATGATGCCATGAAAAACTCATTTGACACGATCTACCAGCAATCCGTGGACGACCCGGAAGGTTTTTGGGCGCAAGCCGCCGAGGCGGTGCATTGGTATAAAAAATGGGATGTGGTGCTGGACGATTCCGATGCGCCGTTTTATCGCTGGTTCACCGGTGGGGAGACCAATGTTTGTTATAACGCGGTGGATTTGCATGTTGCACAAGGGCGCGGCGCGCAAGCGGCAATCATTCACGACAGCCCAGTTACCGATAGCCAACAAACCTTAACCTACGCCGAATTAAAATCACGCACTGCGCGTTTTGCTGGCGCGTTAGTTGCGCAAGGCGTCGGCAAAGGCGACCGCGTCATCATTTATATGCCGATGGTGCCAGAAGCGATTATCGCCATGCTCGCCTGCGCCCGAATTGGCGCGGTGCATTCGGTGGTATTCGGCGGATTCGCGCCCAACGAGCTGGCGGTGCGTATAGATGACGCAACCCCGAAAGTCATCGTCGCCGCCTCCTGCGGTATTGAGCCGGGCCGGGTGATTGAATACAAACCATTACTGGATAAAGCCATCCAACTGGCAACCCACAAAATCGCCGCCTGTATCATCTTGCAACGACCGCAAGCGCAAGCGGCAATCATTGCCGGTCAGGATGTGGATTGGCAAGAGGCGATAGCGTCCGCCGAGGAAGTGGATTGCGTGCCAGTGGCGGCGACTGACCCGCTGTATATTTTATATACCTCCGGCACCACCGGCGCACCCAAAGGCGTGGTGCGCGATACCGGCGGCAGCATTGTCGCCCTCAAATGGAGCATGAAGAATATCTACAATGTTGAGCCCGGGGAAGTTTACTGGGCAGCATCGGATGTCGGCTGGGTGGTCGGGCATTCCTATATCGTCTATGCGCCGTTATTCAACGGCAACACCACCGTGGTATTTGAAGGAAAACCGATAGGAACGCCGGACCCGGGCACATTCTGGCGAGTCATCGCCGAACACAATGTCTCGGTGTTATTCACCGCCCCGACCGCTTTTCGCGCCATCAAAAAAGAAGACCCAAACGGCGAATACTTAAAAAAATACGATCTCAGTTGCTTGCGCGCCTTATTTCTCGCCGGCGAGCGTACCGATCCGGATACGCTCAACTGGGCTTCAGCCAAACTCGGCGTGCCGATTATTGATCACTGGTGGCAGACCGAAACCGGCTGGGCGATTTGTGCCAACTGTCTCGGCATTGAGCAACTGCCCATCAAAGATGGCTCGCCGACTCGGGCAGTGCCGGGCTGGCGGCTGCGTGCGTTGGATGATGAAGGTCAATCGGTGGAGACCGGCGGCATCGGTGCGTTGGTTGCGGAATTGCCATTGCCGCCGGGCACTTTTCCGACGCTATGGAATGCGCGCGACCGACATTTTGAATCGTATTTGAAAAAATTCCCCAACTATTATGAGACCGGCGACGCTGGCTATATTGACCAAGATGGCTATGTATTCGTCATGTCCAGAACCGACGATGTAATCAATGTCGCCGGACATCGCTTGTCCACCGGCGCCATAGAAGAAGTGCTCGCCGCCCATCAGGATGTTGCCGAATGCGCAGTGATGGGCGTGCACGACGACCTCAAAGGCGAGATTCCCTTAGGCTGTTTGGTGCTAAGCGCCGGCGTGATGCGCGATGAATCGGAGATAATCGCCGAGGCGGTGCAACTGGTGCGCGAGAAAATTGGTCCCGTTGCGGCATTCAAACTAGCGACGATAGTTAAGCGTCTTCCCAAAACCAGATCCGGCAAAATCTTACGCGGCACCATGAAAAAAATCGCCGACAATGATGCGTGGAAAATGCCGGCGACGATTGATGATCCGGCGGTTTTGGATGAGATAACCGAGTCGCTGAAAACGCTGGGATATGCTATAAGCGACAAATAAAAAATGATTTTCTTGCTAAAAAATACTTGCCAATCATTCGTTAAACGGTTATATTTTTGTATCTTCAGCGTGAATAACTCAGCTGGCTCAATGGATGTTTCACTACACTTTATAGGATAAATCAATGGACCCAACAAACCTCATACTAACAGTATCAACCGTCGGCTTTTCAGTCATAGTCGCTGGCTTTGGCTTGCAGACTTTTTGGATGGCATTCAGTATGAATAAAATGTATAAAGGATTAGATAAATTAGGCGGCGAAATATCAGGAGTGCGTGGCGAAATATCAGGCCTACGCAGTGAATTGAAAGGCGAAATATCAGATCTACGCAGTGAATTGAAAGGCG
>WASV01094301.1_pt1 | contig 11714 bp, 14 predicted proteins | sample 5698531 | NCBI WGS metagenome assembly WASV01 (sample SAMN11175559, study PRJNA528189) | sponge metagenome | isolation source: marine sponge | host: Myxilla | place: Antarctica: Western Antarctic Peninsula, King George Island | collected 2013-01 | reverse complement strand
GCAAAAGCTGCCGCAGAAGTCGAAGCCAAGCGCATCGCCGATGCAAAAGCTGCCGAAGCCAAACGAATCGCGAACTTAACACAATCCGAAGTCAAGATTCAAGCCAACAAAGCATATGACGGGAACGACATTGCCACTCTGCGAGTGTTAGCCGATGCAGGGCATGTGCACGCGCAATATAAATTGGGCAGGGCATACTACTATGGCGATGGCGTAACGAAAGATGAATTCGACGGCGTTAAGTGGTATCGCAAAGCAGCCGTGCAAGGGTATGCGCGCGCACAAAATAGGCTGGGCTGGGCATACTTCTATGGCAAAGGCGTAAGGAAAAATAAATTTGAAGCAATTAAGTGGTTTCGCAAAGCGACCTTGCAAGGTTTCAAAGCCAGTAGTAATAAGTAACCACAGTACACGAAATTTAATCCCGTCCCTTTTTATCAGCCTTATTGAAAGTCAAAACTTAATCTTTTCATTCAACCGACACTCATGAATAATCCCAAAAAACCCACCAATACATCACCCAAAATTCGCACCATCAAAAAGCGTGACCCGGAAACTGGCGAAGTCATCAGCGTTGAAGTACCGATAGCCCCGCCGCTGCAAATAAAACGCCGCGATGCCGTAACCGGTGAAATTCTAAACCCCGGTGAAGGCGCGCCCGCTGAGGTCACGGCGTGGAAGCCATGGACGCCGCCCACCACACAAACCCCACCGCCGACCTCACCGCCGAATCGCAAATTCATTGGCGGCGTGGTCGGGGCTGCAGTGCTGGCAGTGGGCATGGTAGTGGCCTATCCCACGCTACAAGAAATGCAATATTGGCGCGGAGTGGATTGCGCAGTGGCGGATGCAGTGCAGGGGTATACCCAAACCTATCCGAATGGGCGGTATAAAAGCGAAGCGGCACAATGCACTAGCCAAATCGACACTGCTGAAGCCGCAGCCGAGGCTACAGCAAAACGCATAGCCAATGAAAAAGCCGCCGCCGAAGCCAAACGCATCGCGAACTTAAGCCAATCCGAAGGTAAGGATCAAGCCGAAAAAGCTTATCAAGAACAAGACATCGCCACCCTGCGCAAGTGAATGCACATAAAACCGCACACACTCAATGAAATTATATATGATTGACGGTCAAATATTTTTTTACTAAAACAACTTTTTTATCAGGAGACATCTCAATGAAACTGCGCGGCATTTTTAATACTGACCGGTTCAACAATCCGACCGCAAAAGGTTTATACGGTTTTGCTTGGGGGCTGGAAATTATCGCTGTCTTGCTTGGACTGATGATTTCGTTAGCTATCTTTTTGACTGCATATGATGGAGCAACGCAAAGTGGCCAGCAAGGTGCTTTGCTAAATGCTTTTATTGCGTTTGCACCATTTTTTATGGTTGCCCTTTCTGAGTTAGCAAAAATTCCAATCGCCGAAGCAGCGTTTACAGCGAAGCGTCGGCTGTGGCAATTCGTATTTGGTGTCACCTTGTTGTTTTTGGCAGTAATTACATTTGAGACTGTGTTTAACGGTCTGGAACGCAATTTCACTTTCCTTAAATACAAAATTGATGATAAGTGGAATCAATTACAACATGCTAACGCGGCTATTTCTGACGGCGAAAATAAAATCGAAAACCTTGAACAACTAACCATAGATACAATAGATCAACAATACGCAAATCGCATCGCAGAACTCACGGACGAACGCGAAGCAACATTAAAAGTTATTAATGCACAAATTGATAGATTAGATGCTGAATCTGGCTCTCAAGCCGTAGCTGAATTACGCGCCAGTCTCAAAAGAAAGATTGCCGAGAAAGAAGCGGAAATTACCAAAGGCGTTTCGCACGGAAATCAACCAGAACTGCAAAGATTAACTGCTGCCATAGACCGAGAGACCGAAGATATTCGAGAACTGCGTAAACAACAGAGGGATTTAAGCAAGTTTTTTAATAAAAGTAAACGCACACGTATAAAAAATGACATTAAAGCGGCAGAACAACGACTTCAAGAGTATGAACGGAAAGCGCAAGAAACCACACAAACATCCGCGAATGCGAATCAAGTGATAATCGGCAGTCTAGACAAAGAAATTAATGATTTGGAAGAGCGTATCGGGCGAGCAGTTGGACGTGCTGATGCTGAGTTTCGCAAAAAACGAGAACCATTAGAGCAGGAAGCGGTACGCATTCGCGCACAATTCAATAGTGGACAACAAGTCGCTGATGTCAGACGCAAAGATCAAATTGCGAGTTTAACCAACAATGAAAGCCGGATAAAATTACTGGACAGCAACAAGGATGAAGCGATTGCAAAACAACGCGGGTTAGAAAACGACATCAACGAACTTGCGTTGGAAGTGCAAGTGTATCGCTTTGCGTTATACCTTGCCGGCGAACGCGAAGCACATAAACTCGACCCTAAATATGTCACGATTGTGGCGTTAGTTTGGTTTGGTTCTTTAAGTGCAGTGGTCGCATTAACCGGGATTTTATTGGCTTTTGGCGCGTTTGTGATTGAATTTGGCGAAGCACCCAAAAACCGGGGCAGTTCAACGCGCAAGGTTATTGACAGTATGCGCCGTGCATTATTTTCGATACGAAAATTGCAACGTCGAGAAAGGGTGGTTACTAAAACCGTTCCCAAAGAAGTAATTGTAGAAAAAGAGGTGGTCAAGCATGTGCCGCACGAGGTATTGGTTAAAGAAATCGTGCATGTGCCGGTGTTGGTCGGTGGTGAACATAAAGTTAAAACCGAAACGACTACAACCGAAACCGGCCAAACCGAAATTGCCAAAATAGATGGGGGATTTGAAAAACCCGACAACCGTAACAAACCTTAACGCAGGACAAAATTCATGGAAACACGACATAACTATGATGCAGTTAATGCAGCGATTGCGCAACAGCAACAAAATGCATTTGAAGAATTGCGACAAGAACAAGCGTCTCGTTGGTCTTTATACGGTGGCACTGCAATTAAATTTGCCATTGCAGCGGCGATTTTAATCTTCGTATTGAGTTTGGCATGGTGGTTGTTTAATGAACGAGTGTACAACAGTGCCTCCAATGGTACTGTCGCCACCACCAGCGAACAAGGCATAGTAGAAGTAATTAAAAATGCGCCGACCGAAACCAGCACGGGGGCAAAAATAAGTAGCGAATTTGTTATTTTTCATACGGTAGACAATGCCGATGGCTCTGCAGTGAATACGGGGTGGACATACAAACCCGAAGATATAGAAAAACCGTACAAACAGTATTGTTATTGGACTAAAACTAGTGGTTCAGATTCCAATAAAAGCGAGCGAGTAAATATTGGGCAAACTGATGATAGCGGGAAAATAGTGTGGAATAATGTTGATGCCAAATATAAAAAACACCAAAAGGATTGCCAGTTTGGTAGACCGGAAATTTCCGCCACCACTGGTGCAACTACTCCCGGCGCACAAGTGTTTGAAAAAATTTGGCGATCGGTTGTTTATATTAAAAGCGGTGACGCGCAGGGCAGCGGAGTGATTGTTGGCGCGTCTCGAGTCGCAACCAATTGCCATGTAATTGAAAATGGCAATGTGCATGTTTATCCACCGCACAACCGCGAAACCACCGCCAAAAACGGTATTCGTGCAATGGTAATACGACGAGATAATGAGCGTGATTTTTGTTTATTGCGTGTATCCAATATCAGCGGACAAGTTGCAAGTATACGTAAATTTAACACGCTACAAATCGGCGAGACGGTATACGCTTTAGGCGCACCGCAAGGGTTGGAATTAACACTAACCAGTGGGCTACTTTCACAATTGCGTCGCAATGATAACAAACGACGCATCCAAACTAATGCCGCTATTTCACCGGGATCATCCGGTGGAGGATTGTTTGATCAAAAAGGAAATCTAATCGGTATTACCACTTCGGGCATAGAAGGTGATGGCGCACAAGGACTCAACTTCGCCATCCCCGCGGATTTAGCATTGCGGTAACATAACAAACTAAATTGCAATTATGTACCACTACGTACTAAAACGCATTACCATGATGATTCCGATTTTGGCCGTGAAAAGTTGAGTCAGTTACAAAAGTCGCAATAGTACCCACCATCGCACACCGTCTATCCAACCACTCCCGACAAACACCACATAAGCGATGCCTTTCTTTAATGCGTGACTGGAAACCTATCAAAGAGAATTGAAAATGAACGAAATAGAAATAGCCAATAGAAACGATAAACAGCGGTGGCGCGAAAGAGATGAACAACGGCGATACGAAAAAAGAGTACGCTGGCAAGAAATTAGAGTCACCCAATTTGGTTATGTAAATTACCTTATTCTGACTTTGGCTTCAGGGGCATTAGTCACCGGCATATCGCCGTTAACAGATGACTCTGGTTTCGACAGAGCGTTACTTTTTTCATCAATTTACCAATGCGCTTTGTTCGTCCTAACATTCTCGGTCCTAGTCGGCATCATTTGTGCATATAGCCGATTATGTGACTTTCGTGACACAGCGAAAACAACCAAATTGTTACACGAGCGCGGTGGACATGACACGGGAAAATGCATTGAAAAATTTAGGGATAAAACTGATTGCCTTGGAGAAATTTCTTGGGCATTACTGAAGTGGCAAATTCGATTATTATGTTTAGCGATTATCCTTTGTATGATTTTTTTCATTCTAAATTTAAATAAATTAAGTTCTTATCCATAAAACAACATTATCAACCCCAAAAAACAAGGTAACCCCATGACCGATATGAAACGAGATGTAGGCGTTGCTTACTTGTTGGCACTTTTTTTAGGAATGTTTGGTGGGCATAGATTTTATGTTCATAAAAAAGGCACTGCGATTATAATGTTGATTTTAACATGCAGTGTTATAGGGGCGGTTGTATCTGGCATTTGGTTGCTGGTGGATTTGTTTTTGTTGCCCTCGCTGGTAGCGGAAATCAATGCTGAAATAGAACGACAGAATAATTCTAGGTAGCCGGTTGGCAAAACAAAACGGCGAGGTATGATGAAATTAATTTTCATCACATGTTAGACGCTGAAAATTATGGCTTTTTTTAATGCATGAATAGAACCCTAAAAAGAGATTGAGAAATTAATGATGCGGACGAAGAGTAGCGATTATATGACAAACATGTCCGTTGGAAAGGAATGCAGGTAACGCAATTTGGTCATGTTAATTACCTTATTCTGACCTTGGCTGTCGGTGCATTGGGTTTTATTGCATCGCTATTAACTGACAATAATCATACTGGCCAATTGCATCCATTGTATAGATGTTCGTTGATTATGTTCGGTCTATCTGTTGCTTTTGGAATTTTATGCACCATAACGCGGTTATGCGACTTTCGGAAAACAGCAGAAATAGCCCGACTACGGAATAAGTCGGACAGATATGATTCAACTGAAGAAATCAAGAAATTGCGTTGCGAAACCAAAATTCTCGGTGTATTTTCATGGTGTTTATTATGGCTTCAAATAGGGTTATTTACTGGGGGTAGTGTTTTCTTGGTCATTGCTCTTGTGTGATTCCAGATTTACAACTACCCCACATCCCTCACCCCTGCCCCCATGTTTCTATATCCACCCAAACACCTCGCCGCAATAATCCCAACTTATACCGTAATCAGTTTCATTATTTTGTAATTATTCAACCTGCCCGATAAATACCACATGCGCAGCTGGTTGTGCGCCTGCTAACAATCGCAGACAATCCAAATCACCCCGCAACCACACTCAATTTGAACGTAATTTGAGTGTGTTCGCCTGCGTAATTTGCTATTATGACGGCATGTTTGACCGCACTACTGCTGAATTATTTGCAATCAGTAAACTATTAGGAGGTACACCATGAGCGAAAAAGATACCTATCCGTATTATCTAAAAATCGGTAATGCCATTATTTATGCTGGCATTACTAAAGACCCACGGCGACGCGAACAGGAACATCAACGCGAACGGCCACACGCCAGAACGCGTTTAGCGATAGCGGGCAATAAAACCACTCGTAAAGCTGCGCAAGAATGGGAAAAAAGAGAGGCCGCCCGTGGTATTCCGACTGAACATCAATCAGCACTCGAAAGTATCGGCCTTTCAAGGTAATTTTCTACTTTTTGGGTATGGTTGTTACGCTGGATGCTGTTACCATGATGCAACATAGTCAAAATACTACGGGATATTAAAAAATGGATGTTATTTGGAAAAAAATCTGCCAACAAATTGAAGAATGGCTTGAATCTAAAAAAGCACGGTTTGTTTGGCTATGTATAGCGGCATTGTTCGGGCTATTATTCGGTCTGGAAATTGCATCGTATTTGTCACATATATTTTTTAATAACGACCCCACATTAACCAATTACCTCAAGCCATTTTCCGTTAGTGTTTTTGTATTAATATCTTTATGGATTTTTCGCACCTACGACGCTCGCCAACAAATTTATCAAAATGATCAAAACGATTTAGTTAGAGGGTTTGATAATCTTTCCAGCGATAATATTTTGCAAATTGATATTGGGGTCGATATACTGATAACCATATCAAAAAAAATATCGTCGTTTGACGGAATGATTAATGCTGCATTTATCCGACGCCTCAAAAATTTGCCTGCCAGTTATAAATTCAATAACAGGCATGAAGGTGAATCCTTAAATCACCCCACAGATGGAGTTTACCTCTCATATGCGCAACATATCATTCGGTGGCTGATAGAATATAAAACCAGAAACAAAGATGTTTTTTACGAATTAGACACATTAGATTTATCGTATCAAGAATTCGCTATAGGTGGAGAAAATTTGATAAATTTCAAAGAATTTATTGGCGAGAGCCAACCGTATAATCTTTCTCTGTATTGCATCATCCCATTTGGAATTGATTTTGCCGATTTAGTCATTGAAACCAATCTGCCTGACTCGGATTTCTGCATTCCACACCAAATAAAGGGTGACCGTTACGATATTATGGAATACTTTGAAGATGATGGAGCAAAATCAGTATCCGTTTCATTAGTTGATCCAACAAAGCAATTTACTTAAAAAACAACTTTCCATCACCATATCCATTAAAATCCCCCCATGTTCTCCTATCTCTTCAAACGCATCGCCATGATGATCCCGACCATAATCGTGATCAGTTTCATTATTTTCGTCATCATCCAACTCCCGCCGGGGGATTATTTGGAGACTTATATTGCGGAGTTGGAAAGTCAGGGGGAATCGGTTGATCAGGAGAAGATTGATTTTTTACGGCAACAGTATGGGCTTGACCAGCCGTTTCTCGTGCAATACTACAACTGGACGAGTGGTTTTTTTCGGGGGGATTGGGGGTATTCGTTTGAGCATGATTTGCCGGTGCGCGAAGTGGTCGGCGATCGGATTTTGCTGACCATTCTGGTATCACTCGTCACGATTATATTCACTTGGCTGCTGGCCTTTCCCATCGGCATTTATTCCGCGACGCATCAATATAGTTGGGGCGATTATGGTCTCACTTTGCTTGGTTTTATCGGGCTGGCGACGCCGAATTTTTTGCTGGCGTTGGTGATGTTGTATTTTGCTAATATTTGGTTTGGCACTTCCATCGGCGGGCTGATGGACCCGCAATACATTGACCAGCCGTGGGATTGGGGCAAATTCAAATCGGTGCTTGAGCATTTGTGGATTCCGGTCATCGTCATCGGCACCGCCGGTACCGCCGGCATGATTCGCCGTTTGCGCGCCAATTTATTAGACGAACTGGAAAAACAATATGTCCTCACTGGTAAAGCCAAAGGATTGCCGCCGTTCAAATTGCTAACCAAATATCCGTTGCGCGTGGCACTCAATTTCTTCATCGCCGACATCGGTAGTTTGTTACCAAGCGTAATTTCCGGCGCGGAAATCGTCGCCATCGTGCTGTCGCTGCCGACCACCGGACCAATGCTGCTCTCCGCCCTGCAAAGTCAAGACATGTATCTCGCCGGCACTTTCTTAATCTTCCTCTCCATGCTCACCGTGGTGGGTATGTTGCTTTCGGATCTGCTGCTGGCATGGCTTGATCCGCGCATCCGCTTGCAAGGGGAGGTCATGCGATGAACGAGACCACGCACAAATCCGGACAGCACGGGGACAAACCAGAAGACGAACACTATGTTTCCACCGCAGATTTTGATCCCCATTCGGTTTCTACTCTAACCGCCGATCAAGAAAAATATTTCTTCGCTTCACGCCGCCAACTCATGTGGTGGAAACTCAAACGCCACAAAGTTGCGGTGGTGTGCGGCTTCATCCTACTAGTTTTATATGCATCCACTTTAATGTCGGAATTCATCTCTCCGTATAACCTGCATTCCCGCGACACCAATCACATCTACGCCCCGCCGCAAGGCGTGCATTTGTTTGACGACGGGCGCTGGGTTGGTCCATTCGTATACGGCTACGATTACGAATTAAACTTGGACAACCTCAAGCGCGAATACACCGTCAATCCGGATAAAGTGCAGAAATTACGATTCTTTTGCAGCGGCGATGAATACAAATTCTGGGGGCAAGTGGCGATGGATTTTCATTTTATCTGCCCAGCCGCCGGCGGCACCGCCTTCCTATTCGGCACCGATCGCTTGGGGCGCGATATGTTCTCGCGGGTGGTCTTCGGCGCGCGCATTTCGCTGCTCATCGGGCTGGTCGGCATCACCGCCAGTTTGTTCCTCGGCTTATTGTTAGGTGGGCTGGCCGGCTATTACGGCGGGTGGGTGGATTCCTCCATTCAACGCGTCATCGAAATCTTACGCTCATTCCCCGAATTGCCGTTATGGATGGCATTATCGGCGGTGCTACCGGTATATTGGAGTCCGATATTGATATTTTTCGGCATCACCCTAATCCTCGCGCTATTGGATTGGACCGGCCTCGCCCGTGCGGTGCGCTCCAAACTGCTGGCATTGCGCGAGGAAGATTACTGCGCGGCCGCGCGCTTGATGGGCGCCAAACCAGAACGCATCATCTATCGCCACCTCCTGCCCGGCTTCGCCAGCCACATCATCGCCTCGGCCACGCTCTCCATCCCCGGCATGATCCTCGGCGAAACCGCCCTATCCTTCCTCGGCCTCGGCCTACGCCCACCCATCACCAGTTGGGGCGTGCTGTTAAATGAAGCACAAAACATGAATGTAGTGGCACTCTATCCCTGGCTAATCTTGCCAGTAGCCCCCGTAATCATCGTCATCCTCGCCTTCAATTTCTTCGGCGACGGGTTGCGTGATGCGGCGGATCCGTATAAATGACGAGAAAAACGCCGAAATACCTTGTAAAAATCGCTTGCAATCCGATTTTTTACTTTGTTACAATGGCACAGAAGCAAGATAATTCTGTGATTTATCGCCTATACTATACCCATTAAAATGCTTTCCTTGCAAAACCCTACTGGAGGATTATTATGCTAGACGGCCCCATTCCCGCCAAAACGAGAAAACCTTTTTTACCGCGCACCCAACAGTTTTATATGCCTAAAGATTTTCATGACCGTACTTTTTTTGATGCGTTCGCTGATGCGTTCACCCAACCGGATGATTTAATTTTGCACCAGATGGACTGCGATTTTATGGCGCGCATCCATAACACACATCGCATCCGCGAGTATTTCCAAAAAGCACTTAGTGCAGAAAAGGAAAGAGAAAACAATGCGGCAGCCGAATGAAATCCAATTCTAAAAAACGTCGTAGTTCAAAACCACCTAAATCAACAAAAAAATCGAACGATCCGGGCAACATTCAGAAGATCATTCACAATCTGCCCGAAGAACAACAAGAGCAAATAGCTCAACAAATAATAACCGGATTTAGCATCAGCAAAACGTCCATCGGACCATTACCACCCCCCGAGGATTTTGAGAAATACGAAAAAGTTTTGTTTGGAGCCGCAGACCGCATCATGTCCATGGCGGAGAGAGAACAACAAATTCATGCGAAAGGTCAGAATGCAGCACTTGCTAATGACAAAAAACGCATTAACTTCGCGACCCTATTAGGTTTCGGCTTGCTTGCAATTGCTGGCATTGCAGTTTGGAATGGTAATTCTATTATTGCCCTGCCGTTAGGTCTTATCGGTGCAGTTAGTGCCATGTTCCGCACTTGGTTAAACTTCCGCGAAAAATCTAAACAATAATCTCCATCCCAACACACATCTCAGGCAACTCTGTATCGGTCAACATCAAACTGTGGATTCGGGGAAATGTTGAAAAATTATGGAAAAATTACAAATTTTTTTCAATTTTTTGTGAGATTTTTTAAATATTTTTATCATTCTAAAAAAAATAAACTATTGAATTATAACGATTTATTATACACTTTCGCTAAATTATTTCATTTTTAATGATATTTTTTGATGGCTTTTTTCAAAAAAAAACTTACAAATTTTATAAAAAATCGCAGTAAAATGTCCTTTCTACTGAATAGGATTCCACCATGCCTTTTGAACACTTGCAATTCACCCGCCAGTGGCAACTGTCCGCCGAAACCACCTATCAACTGGGGCAATGCCGGTCTCTGATTGATAGCATTTCAACGGCGCCAATCAGACCCGAAATCCAAAGCAAACTTAAACATGTTGCCTTGATTAAAGGCACCCAAGCAACCGCCGCCATTGAGGGCAATACCCTCACCGAGGATGAAATTATAAAAGTCCTGGAAGGCGTGTCTCTTCCCGAAAGTAAATCTTATCAAGCGCAAGAAGTAGCCAATATTGTGCAAGCGATGAATGCGGTGCTTAAATCGGAACGTACTGTCATCACTCCGCAATTATTAAAACATTATCACAAACTTATCGGCAAAGATTTACCCGCCCCGTTCAACGCCACCCCCGGCGTATTCGCCCAATCACAACGCACAGTCGGAAACTACCGCTGCCCGCCGCCGGGACCGGGGGAAAATCAAGCGGAAGGTTTGGTCGCCAGAATGTGCAACTGGTTGCAAAATGAATTCGGATTTGCCTCCGGCAAACAATCGTTCAGAGATGGGGTTATCCAAGCCATCGTCACCCACATCTATATTGAATGGATACATCCATTTGATGATGGCAACGGACGCACCGGCCGGCTAGTGGAGTTTTATTTATTGTTAAGAGCCGGCGTACCGGATATCTGCGCACATATTTTATCCAATCACTACAACCAAACCCGCCCTGAATATTATGCCCATATCAGCAATTGCCAGAAAGCGCGCGACTTGACGCCATTTATCGCTTACGCAATCACCGGATTTCTGGACGGACTCAAAGAAGTATGGAAAGTCGTCACCGACGAGCAAATCCAAAAAGCGTGGCGCGGTTATGTGTATGACCAATTCGCCGATATTAAATGGAGTAGACCGACTTTCCAAAGAAGGCGGCGATTATTGTTGGATATGCCCCTCGGCAAATCGCATAAAATAGAAACTATTTCACTTATCTCCGCGGGAGTTGTACGGGAATATGCCAAAGTCGGTATTCCCGCAATGAAACGAGATATTAACGCTTTATTAGAGAAAGAACTGTTGATGGTAGATGCCGAAACTGGAGAAATCTCGGCGAACATTAAGGTTCTCGTCGGACAATACGCCCGAAAACAGCACTCATAAATCGTATCCCCGCCACCGCCCCAACACCCCTAAAAAAATCACAACTCGGTATCAGTCAGCACCACCGTATTAAAACGTTGCGCAAATTTATCTTCTAAAATTTCTTTTGGGGTGATTTTATTCAATCG
>WASV01104557.1_pt1 | contig 11715 bp, 12 predicted proteins | sample 5698531 | NCBI WGS metagenome assembly WASV01 (sample SAMN11175559, study PRJNA528189) | sponge metagenome | isolation source: marine sponge | host: Myxilla | place: Antarctica: Western Antarctic Peninsula, King George Island | collected 2013-01 | reverse complement strand
GCGTGTGCTTTGACCCAGTGCCAGACAATGAAGTGTTGCCCTTGCAATTGATCAAGGGCTTCCCACAAGTCGCGGTTTTTTACCGGCTTGCGCGTCGCGGTCTTCCAACCTTTTAGTTTCCAGTTTTGCATCCAGTGCAACACGCCGTCGCGTAGATAGGTTGAGTCGGTGTACAGCTCCACTTGGCAACGCTGTTGCAAAGTGCTTAATGCTTGAATGGCAGCGTTGAGCTCCATGCGGTTGTTGGTAGTCGCTGGCGTACCGCCGTGTAGCGTTTTTTCATGGGATTTAAACTGTAATAACGCACCCCAACCGCCCGGTCCCGGATTGCCGCGGCAAGCACCATCCGTGTAAATAATTACTTTATCAAAAGGTGCTGGGTTAGTAAAATTGGCGTGCGGCATGTTTGCTTTCAGGTTTGCCGTCAGGTTTGCTTTCATGTTTGTTTTATGTCCGTTTTTATGTTCATTATATTTCACTTTTATTGTAGCGTTCATTTATTCTCGTTGGTGCGTACCAGTTTGAGTCGTACGCGCGCCGCCGGTTGCGCCATGCCGGGCAACAGTCGCCGCCATTCTAATTTCGTTGCTCGGTCGCTACTGATGGCGATTTCTTTTTTGCGTCCGACGATTACATAGACCGCACCCAACCCGGGCCACCAACGCGCGCCGATTGTATCAATGAACGCCAGTTTGCTTCGCCATTGATCATTTTGGAGCGGCGGCTGATAAGCCATCATCGCCGCCCCGACCAGCTCAAAACCAAGCAACGATAGCCAATCTTGCACTCGCCTAACGATTTGGAAACGCCCATTCCACGGCGCGCGGTCGGTGCCTTTCATCATCAAGCGAATCGCGCCCCAGATACTCAGCCCATTGAAGCCGGTAATCACCACGCAGCCTTGCGGCACCAGGATGTGATTAATCTCGCGCAGCACGCCATGCGGGTCTTCACAAAAATCCAGCGTGTGCGGCAGCACGATTAGGTCGTGGGTTTTATCGGCAAAGGGCATGGCGGATGCGAGTGCCACGGCGTGGTGGGCTTGCTCATCAGCATGATGGTCGGTTTGGTGGTCGGGCGATTCGACATCCTCATGCGGTGCGCATTCGCCGACAAAAAAACGCTCGCCGCTGGCGATGCCATCCAGAAAATTAACCGCCGGTTGCCCGACTTGCAAACTGCGCGGATAGTAACCAGATGGCACTAATTTTTGGCAATAACGCTGTTCCTGTTCAAGCAAGGATTTGCCAAGGGGTGAGTCAAACCAATTACTCATTTCACCCCGGCCGCGGTCGTAGGTGGGCGTGCCATTTTATTTCCGCTAATTTGAATAGAAAAACAATTAGGAAGGTCAAGCAAAGATAGAAAAATCCGGCGGCGATGAATGATTCAAATGGTACGAAATGTCGTGAGTTCACAATTTTTGCAGCGCCGAATAAATCTACGATGGTGATGACGCCAGCGAGGACCGTGCCGTGTAGCATGAAGATAACTTCGTTGCCATAGCCCGGCAAGCCGCGGCGGAATGCGCTTGGCAGGATGATGCGTCGTAGCATGGTGGCGGCGGACATGCCGCAAGCGCGCGCCGCTTCAATTTCACCGTGCGGGGTTTGTTTTATCGCGCCGCGAATAATCTCGGCGGTGTAGCCAGCGGTATTCAGGGAAAAGGCGATTAGGGCGCACCAATAGGCTTCCTTAAATACAATCCAGAGAAAACTGGTTCGCAAAAAATCAAACTGAGCGAATCCGTAGTAAATGAGAAACATTTGCACTAATAGCGGCGTACCACGCATGAAATAAATAAAACCGCGCGGGAAAGCGTTCACCAATACGCGCGTAGATGATGCCGCTACGCCGATGGGAATCGCTAGACTCAAGCCGCAAATCAACGCTAAGATTAACAGTTCAACGGTAATCCGTAGCCCGGAAAAATACAGCGGCAGGTTGTTGATGATGACGGCGAAGTCCATGAGATTAGTTCAGGATAATTGAGGTTGGCTATTTCACGCGGCACGCACGCCGACGCTGTATCGCCGGTCAAGATAGCGAATACCGATATTGGATAATGCCGTTAGCAATAAAAACAGCAACGCTACTAACAAGTAAAACGAAAACGGTTGACGCGTCGCGCCGCCAGCCTGCCCAGCTTTGGATACCATGTCATGCAAACCGATGACCGATACCAACGCGGTGGTTTTCATCAATACTAACCAGTTGTTGCCGAAGCCGGGTAGGGCGTGGCGCACCATCGCTGGTAGGGTGATGCGGGAAAATACGCGGGCCGGGGTCATACCAAAGGCATGTCCAGCTTCAATTTCCCCGCGCGGCACCGCCAATATCGCGCCGCGAAAGGTCTCGCCCATATACGCACCGAAGATGAAGCCGATGGTGGTGACACCTGCGGCGAACGGGCTGACATCCCAATAGTCCCAGCCGAGGGCGTCGGTGAGTTGGTTGATGAGGATTTGCCCGCCAAAAAATAGCAAGGTCATCAATACCAGATCCGGTATGCCGCGGATTAAGGTGGTATAGGCAACGCCGACACCGCGGGCGACCGCCGAATTGGACAGTCGGGCGGCGGCGGTTAACATGCCGAGTATGCAGGCGATAACTAACGAGAGCAACGCCACGGCGATGGTGAGCATCATGCCAGTGAGCACGAACGGTAAGTATTCTATTACTTGAGTCACCGCGTTATGTTCTCGATTATGTTACCGATTATGTTCGCGACAATACTTCCGCCTAACGGCAGCCCGATCATGATTGTATCGTCCGATTTAATCGGTCGGTTTAGTAGACATCAAAATCAAAATATTTAGCGTTGATTGCTTGGTATTGACCGTTATCCCGAATCGTTTTGATTGCCTTGTTTAATTTTTCCGCGAGCTCGGTATCGCCTTTGCGAATCGCAATACCGATTCCGTCGCCGAAATATTTTGGCTCAACATATCCGGGACCGACAAATTCAAAACCCGCGCCTTGTTCGGTGGATAAGAAACCGTCAGCAACCGCCAACGCACTTGCCAATAATAAATCCAAACGACCGGCGACGATGTCCAAATAAGCTTCATCTTGGGTGGCGTAGCGTTTCACCGTAACCGCATCGCCAAATTTTTCGGTGATGAAATTGTCGTAGGTGGTGGCGCGTTGCACGCCGACGCTTTTTCCCGCTAAGCCAGCTTTGTTGATAATGATGCCAGAGCCTTTTTGGTGTACGAAACGCGCCGCTTCGCTGTAATATTTATCCGTGAACGCGACTTTTTTCTGGCGTTCGGCGGTGATGGACATGGAGGCGACGATGGCATCGTATTTACGCGCCAGCAACGCTGGAATGATGCCGTCCCAATCTTGCGGTACTAATGTACACTCAGCGCCGACGGTTTTGCAAAGCGCTTTGGCGATGTCTATATCAAAGCCGATCAGCTCGCCGCTTTCGGTGATTGAGCTGAACGGCGGATACGCACCTTCCACGCCGATGCGAATTTTTTTCCATTCATCAGCATGCACACCAGCCGCCAAGGTCATCATGATTGCGGTGATTAAACTGATTGTTAATTTCTTCATGGGGTTTTTTATAGAATTTTTTAGGCTGTTTTTCATGAGTATTCTCCTGCGTTGATTGGATGGTTGGGGTTGCGTTTGTACTGCGTGTGTGAAATGTTGCGTGATGCGTTGAATCATGATTGGGTTACGGATTGGAGTAATTTAATCGCGCGATGTATTTGTGGGTGTATTGGTTGGTGTGTTGATTAGTGTATTGGTTAGCGCATGTACTAATGTCAGCTCACTTAAGATTGCCCGCCAGAAATTGCCGAAAGCGTTCGGATTTTGGCTGACCGAACACTTCATCCGGCGACCCATCTTCTTCCACCAGTCCCTGATGCAAAAATAGCACACGATTAGAAACCTCGCGCGCAAAGCCCATTTCATGAGTCACCACTAACATGGTTCGCCCCTCTTCAGCCAGGCTGCGGATAACCTTCAATACTTCGTTCACCAGTTCCGGATCAAGTGCCGAAGTTGGTTCATCAAACAACAACACTTCGGGCTCCATCGCCAACGCACGCGCAATCGCCACGCGTTGTTGCTGACCGCCGGATAGATGCGCCGGATAATAATCTTTGCGCTCACTCATACCAACCCGGTGCAACACCGCTTCGGCGCGCTCAACCGCCTCCTTTTTCGCCATTTTCAAAACCGCAATCGGAGCTTCTATAACATTCTCCAGCACCGTCATGTGCGACCACAGATTGAACTGCTGGAACACCATACCGAGTTTGCTACGAATGCGCTCAACCTGACGCCGGTCCGCAACCACGCGCCGACCGCGCTGATTTTTCATCCGAATAACTTCGCCATGCACCGCGATTTCCCCAGCCGTGGGGGTCTCCAATAAGTTCACACAACGCAACAAAGTGCTCTTCCCCGAGCCACTACTACCAAGCATGGAAATGACATCATGCTGCCGGGCAGCCAATGAAATACCCCGCAACACTTCCAGATTGCCAAAACACATGTGCAAATCGGTAATGGAAAGCGCCGATTTGGAATCGTTCATTGATTAGTTCCCAAGAGAATACAACGCAACAACCTTACGGCTTTTGACGGCATAAAGCAATTTTCAAGCATGACCCCGCCGCTATATTCATGCTTGCGTGTCGTTCAAATTCAGATTTTTCCAGCCAGCTACTGGTTTGAATCGGTCGCCGTATTGTTCGTGCAATATGCTCAGTTTTCGTAGCATGTCGTCCGCGCCTTGGTTGGCAATGTAGTGGATGGGTCCGCCGTGGAATGGTGCGAAGCCGGTGGCGAAAATTAAGCTCGCATCCAGTTGGTCGGCGTTCGCGACGATGCCGTCCGCCAAGCATGCCACCGCTTCGTTTAGATAGCGGAAAATCAGCCGGTCGCGGATGCTCGCTTGCGTTCGGGCGTTGCCGTCGGCGCTGCTTTTTTGTGCTGGCGCACGACGCGCTCCGTTGCGCCATTGATAAAACCCTTCGCCGCTTTTTTTGCCGAGTTTGCCAGCTGCGACTTTTTGCCGCAGCACTTCGGGGGTAGCAAAGTGGTAACTTTCGCCGAGGATTTCCGCGACTTGCAAGCAGATGTCCAAGCCCACTGTATCCGCCAGGGTAACTGGTCCCACTGGCATGCCGAATTGTAGGGCGGCACGGTCAATCGTCGCTTCTGGCACGCCTTCGCTCACCAATATCACGGCTTCCAGCAAGTATGGCATGAGGATTCGGTTGACCAGAAACCCCGGGCAACTTTTAACCACTATCGGCAGGCGGCCGATGTGCGTGGCGAAAGCCGCTGCTTGAATCACCGCTGCTTTTCCAATGGCGGTCGCATGCGTTTTATCGCCCTTGATGATTTCCACCAGTTGCATTTTTGCCACCGGATTGAAGAAATGCAGCCCAACCAAACGCCCGCCGCCGGAGCTCCGGCCGGATGCGTGACTCAATGCATCATCCAAGGTCTCCAGTGGGATGCTGGAAGTGTTGGTGGCGAGTAGCGCGTCGCGTCGGGCGATTTTCTGCAGTTCGGAAAGCACCGCAATCTTGGCTTCTGCATTTTCAACAATCGCCTCAATGATGACATCGGCGCGCCGTGCTGCGTAATTGCCGGGGTCGGGTTGAAATCTATCCATCGCCGTTTGCACTAGTAGTGGCGATTTGAGTTTGCGTTGGAATAGTTTGTGGGCGCGCTGGGTTGCGTTGGCGAGGGCTTGCGGATTTGAATCGTGTAGCGTCGCTTGAAGCCCGCGCAAAGCACACCATGCAGCGATGTCGCCGCCCATGACGCCGGCACCGATGATGTGTGCGTGTTGAAACGGTTGCGAAGATTTTTTATTAGGCTGCGTGTTATTTGCTTTGTTGCGTACGCGCCTGGGTTTTTTGATGTTTGCTTTTTTCAGTTGTTCGCGCAGAAAAAACACCCGGACCAAATTGCGCGAGGTCGGCGTGGTGATGAGTTGCGCCACCGATGCTTGTTCGGCTTGCAACATGGCAGCGCGATTGCCGCCATGTCGCCGCCATAAATCTAATAATTGGAACGCTGCCGGATAGTGAGTCGGATTAACTTGTGCCGCGATTTTTTTGTGCAACACTTTGGCAAGCACCATTCGCACCGGCGCAAAACTTTGCAGTTTCTTCCAGTCGCTGTGCGAAAAAGGGAATTTGCGTTTTGGTGATTTTTGGGCGAGAACATAATGCGCCGTGCGCACCAGTTGCCGTGGTGGCACGGCGAAATCTACGATTCCTAAGCGGCGCGCGGCAGCTGGCGTGAGGCTGCGACCGCTCACCATTAATGGGAGGGCAGCGAGTGCGCCGATTGCCTCTATTAAGCGGACGCTGCCGCCAAAACCGGGATGAATGCCCAACCGCACTTCGGGCAAGCCAAGGCGGATGGATGGGTCGTCGCACACCACGCGATGATCGCAAGCCAAGGCTAATTCCAAGCCGCCGCCGAGGCAATGGCCGTTGATTAATGCCACCGTCGGCATGGGCAAGGCTTCCAAGCGGTTCATTATCCGATGGGCGCGCGCCAGCATTTCCGTTGCTTGTTGGGTGGATTGGATGGCGTTGAATTCGCCGACATCAGCGCCGACGATGAAGCTTTTATCTTTGCCCGATTGGATGATAAGCGCGTCGGGGGCGGCCTTTTCAATTTCGGTTAGTGCTAAATCCAACTCGGTAATTACGGCTGCCGACAATACATTGTGGCTGCTTGCGGGCATGTTCAGGGTCAGATTGCAAACCTCATCGGTGGTTTGGATGTGCCAGTTTTTGCGGGTTGCCATGATGGTTGTTGTTTGCCGGTTGGGGCGGTTAGGTTAAATTGGGTTAAGTTAAGTTAGGTTAGGTTAAATCAAGTCGCGTTTGCATCGATGCCGCGTTCTATCAGCATGGCACCGCCTTGGCCGCCGCCGATGCATAAAGTCGCAATCGCGCGTGTCCATTGTTTGCGTTCTAGTACATGGAGCGCATGCAACACGATTCGTGCGCCGCTGGCACCCACCGGATGGCCCAGGCTAATGCCGCCGCCGTCCACATTGAGCCGTGCTTGATCCAATTCACCGAGGGCGCACGGCAAACTCAATTGCTCACGACAATACGCATCGGATTGCCACGCCGCCAAGCATCCCAGCACTTGTGCGGCGAATGCTTCGTTGATTTCCCAGTAATCAATCTGTTCAAGGTCAAAGCCATGCCGTTGTAATAGCGGGGTGGCGGCGTGCACCGGACCCAAACCCATGCGCACCGGATCCAAGCCCGCCCAGTGGCAATCCAGCAGCCGACCACGCACCGTCAAATTATGCTGTTTGACGGATTGCTCGCTTGCCAATATCAACCACGCGCAACCGTCGGTAATCTGCGCACTATTGCCGGCGGTTACGCGTCCGGCCGGGCGGTCAAACACCGGTTTTAGATTCGCTAATTTTTCCATGTTAGACGCGCGCCGCAAGCCCGTGTCTTGTGCATAACTATTGCCGTCGGTATCAAAAATAGTCACGATTTCATTGGCAAACATTTCGCTATCGGCGGCCGCGGCGAGTCGCTCATGGCTGCGTTGCGCAAATTCATCCATCGCTTCACGGCTGATATTGAATTGCCACGCGACTTCTTCGGCGGTCTGCCCCATGGAAAGCCCGACCACCGGATCAGTCAATCCTTTGCGTAGGGCAATGATTGGTTTCAGCGACGATGGTTGAAATCGCCGCAACGCTTTCCATTTTTCCTTGAGCGTAGCGGCGTGCGCCCATCCCGCCAGCCATGTGGTGAACTGCTGGCTAAATAACAACGGTGCATGGCTCATAGATTCGGTGCCCCCAGCCAACACCAAATCGGAACGCCCCGAGGCGATATTGAGCGCGGCGCAATCTAACGCCTGCATCCCGCTGGCGCAATTTCGCGATACGCTCCACGCGGGAGTTTCTTCGCCGCAACCCAAGCGCAGCGACGCGACGCGCCCGATGTTTGCTTCGTCCGCGCTAGGGCCGACGCAACCGAGAACGACTTCGTCAAAATCGGTGGGCGCAAATGATTGGCGCGCAAGCAGCGGTCGCCCAGCCGCCACCGCTAAATCCGCCGCCGCAAATGGACCGGGCTGGCCGCTCGCCTTGAGAAACGGCGTGCGACAACCGTCAATGATATAAACAGGGCGACCGTTGTGCATGATGGGTTTATCGGTGTGAGTTGGGTGTTTAGTATAGCGCATTGTTTCAGTGCCATTGTTGGTGCATTATGTGCGCGGGAAAATCGGCGCGCACAAAAACCCGCGTCGTGGGCTATACTGGCATGGTCGCGGGTGTCGTATAATGGTTATTACCTGAGCTTCCCATGCTCATGATGACGGTTCGATTCCGTTCACCCGCTCACCGCTGCTCGGTGGCATGCACAGTCACCTTAACCTAATCACCTCACAGCACGGATACCGATGAAAATTTTCCCGCGCATTCCTCCGCAATTGCCCTCGGCGGTTTGTTAGATGGCTTGGTGGGGCAAAGTTGTCGGCGGTGCTTTCGGCTTCATGTTAGGCGGGCCGCTGGGTGCGATGCTCGGAGCGTCTCTCGGTCATCAATTTGATAGTGGCTTGAAGTCGTTTTCCGGCGAGGCCGGGCATCACGCTGGCGATCAAGAGCGCGTGCAGGCTGCGTTTTTCACCGCCACTTTCGCGGTGATGGGGCATATCGCCAAAGCCGATGGTGAAGTGAGTCGCGCTGAAATCGCCCTCGCAAAGCAGATGATGAATCACCTGCGGCTGGATAACGCGCAAAGAAAACTGGCCGAATCGCTATTCAACCAAGGCAAGCAGCCGGGGTTTGATTTAGATGCGGTGCTTGAGCAGTTTCGCCGCGAATGCCACCGCCGTAGCACCTTGATTCAAATGTTCATGGAAATCCAAATTCAAGCGGCGCTTGCTGATGGCCACATCGTGCCGGAAGAGAGCGAAATTCTCCAACAAGTCGCCCGCATGCTCAGGATTGCGCATGCCGACCTTGAGCAATTAATCAACCAGATTCGCGGTGCAAGTGGCGGCATGGGCGGCGGCGCAAGTAATAAACCATCACTCGCCGATGCCTACCGCATCCTCGGCGTTGATGCCGATACACCGCTGCCGGAAGTCCGCAAAGCATACCGCCGTTTAATGAGCCGCCATCACCCCGACAAATTAGTATCCAAAGGTTTGCCGGAGGAGATGATAAAACTCGCCAACCAAAAAACCCATGAAGTACGCACCGCTTGGGAGCAGATAAAACAAACGCGCCAGGGGAGTTGAACGCAAGCGCTCGTTATGAAGCAAACCCGCCGCGCCGATTTTAACGGATTCCGCCCGGTGCGCAGTTATGTATTGCGCGAAGGCCGGCTAACCGACGGGCAACGACGCGCTCTTGATTTGCTATTGCCGAAATACGGCATTGCCTTGCCGCACGCGCAAGACGGGCATCTGGATTACCCGCAAATCTTTGGTCGGTCTGCGCCGATTCATTTGGAAATCGGCTTTGGCGACGGCGGCGCGTTATTGGCGATGGCAGAACAAAATCCGCAGTGCAATTTCATCGGCGCCGAAGTTCATCGCCCCGGCGTCGGCCGCTTATTGTTGCAATTGGAGGCGCGGGAAATCGCCAATGTCCGCGTGTTTTGCGCTGACGGAATTGAAGCACTATCTACCGCCATCGCCCCCGCCACGCTGGAAACGATATACCTATATTTCCCCGATCCATGGCCCAAAAAAAAACATCACAAACGTAGAATTATGCAACCCACCTTCATCCACTTACTCGCCAACCGATTAACCACCAACGGCTATTTCCGCTTCGCCACCGACTGGCAACCTTACGCCGAACAAGCATTGGAGCGATTAGAACAATCCGGCAAATTCCAAAACTGCGCCGCATCCAACCAATTCACCCCCCGCCCAACCAACCGCCCGCTAACTAAATTCGAACAACGAGGCCAGAAACTTGGGCATGGTGTTTGGGATATTGTGATGCGGAAAGTGGGGTGATGGGGAAGGGCGGGGTGATGCGAAAAGCGCGGCGGTTCAAACTCACGCGCTTGCATAATTCGGCGCTGGCACTTGTGGATATGTGCGGTATACATGTTGGAAAACATTTTGCGCACAGGAATCCACTTCGGCATCTTGATAGCAGTTCATGGGCAGCCCGGTGTTATCGCTCCAAAGAAAATCGCGAATGGATACTCGTACTGCATCGCGGGTCGCTTCCTTGTCTCGCCACTGGTTAACCGAAAGTATTTGGGCTTTTAATTCGGTGAGTAGGTTTACTGATACTTGCTTAATACGTTTGCGGTCCGCAGCATTGAGTTCCGATTTCGTGAGAATATCAAATACCGCGAGTGACTCTTCATCCAAACTTTCCCCCACAGCGCGTTTGCTTTCCTTGTGAAGTTGTTGCACTAATTTAATTAAACATTCAAAAGTTTCCTCAACAGTCACTCTATCTTTTTCACGATTATATTCCACAACAATCTCTTCATAGCGTTCTTGAAAATTAGTACGCAACGGATTCTGTTCCAATAGTCGGCGGAGTTCATTCTCAATAAAGTTTTTGAGTGTTTGGACGATGGTATGTTTCTCGGGATGATATGAAAATCCCACTTGCGGAATTTGTCCACTTCACCCTGATGTTCACTTATCACTACCACAGTTATAGTATCGTCCATCCATGCGAGCTGCCGCTGAATGTTAATTTCTGTCGGCTCGCATCTGATTTATTTTAATTCAGATTTTTCCTTGCTCGCCGTTGCTAAACATCACAATGGTGTTGTGGTGAAATAGGTGCGGAATCGTGTCCAGATAATCAGAATAATTATGTTTGTAAGCAGCGTTAAGGTTTTTATGGATGTTCTGGCATTCAATGAACAAAAGCGGCAAGCCATTGACGAATCCAATGACATCGGCTCGTCGCCGGTAAAGGTCACCTTTTATCCATAATTCGCGGGCGCAGAGGAAGTGATTGTTTTCTGGCGTAGCAAAATCAAGCACTCGCAACTGCTGCCGTATTTTCTTTCCCTTATCATTATCAAAACTAACTTGCACACCATCACGCATTAAGTTGTACTTCTCGTGATTGGTCGCGATCAGGTTTTGCGATGCGGTAGTGGATGTAATTTTTTGCACCGCATCGTCGTACGCAGCATCGGGCAAGTTCGGGTTAAGTTCGGCTAATTTTTTCCGCAAAATTCGCGTTAATACCACCTCACGATCGGATGCACGCCCAACAAACTACCTTGCCCAAAATCTTCTTTGTTATAGGCGTATACGGATTCCCAGCCGAGTTGATTTTCGAGATAATCGGCGGTGGTCTGTTGAACAAGGGCGTCTTCGGTGTAGGGGGCGGAGGGCATACAGAAATCCGATATTAATCAAGTATAGATGACAAAGATTTTTTGTGAGTCATAACAAGGGTGCGAATAAGTTGAACGATAGCATCTTTGTCTTTTGGGTTGCTTCCGGCAACAAAAATTGCAAGCGCGTATATGGTCATGTAATTAATGGTGTTATCTTTTTCATCTATAACTAACATATTGTTCATATCCAGAAACCAAAGAAATAAAAAAGACGCGATTCTTTTGTTACCATCTACAAAAATATGGTCTTTTATCAAAAGATAAAATAAATTAACCGCTTTATCCGCTAGAGTTGGATACAATTCTTCGCCACCATAAGTTTGGTAAATACCTTTGATAACTT
>WASV01145934.1_pt1 | contig 11800 bp, 11 predicted proteins | sample 5698531 | NCBI WGS metagenome assembly WASV01 (sample SAMN11175559, study PRJNA528189) | sponge metagenome | isolation source: marine sponge | host: Myxilla | place: Antarctica: Western Antarctic Peninsula, King George Island | collected 2013-01 | reverse complement strand
GGCATTTGCCTTAAAAATTTTTCACGGGTGGCGAAAAATCCAACATAAGGCCCACCATAAGAAACCGGTAGCCCCAGCGACTGCCCTTCACCCACAACGATATCCGCACCATGCGTTCCCGGCGCTTGCAGAATCCCCAAAGACAAAGCCTCTGCCACAGCAACGATCAGGAGCGTTCCATTTTCTGCGAGTTTTTCTTTTAACGAGGCATATTCTTCCACCGTTCCCAAAAAGTTTGGCGATTGCAGAACAACGGCAGAGGTGTTCTCGGTCAAGTTCTCGGTGATGGCAGAGAGATCGGTTTTCCCTTTTTCGTCAAAAGGGATTTCTTTGAGGTTGAAGTTGCTTCTGCTTGTATAGGTCTGGGTCACCTTACGGTATTCGGGGTGGACCCCTCGTGAAACTAGAAATTCTGTGCGGCGGTTGACCCGGTTAGACATCACCACCGCTTCGGCGAGGGCCGAAGCCCCGTCATACATCGAGGCATTGGCGATATCCATCCCGGTTAACAGACAGATCATCGTCTGAAATTCATAAATGGCCTGAAGAGTCCCCTGGCTGACTTCGGGTTGATATGGCGTATAACTGGTGGAGAATTCGCCACGCAAAATCAGATGATCAATCAATACGGGAGAAAAATGGTGATAGGCTCCGGCACCGAGAAAGATAGAATGGTCCTCGGCGGTGGCATTTTTTTTCTGCAGTCGTTTCAGGTATCCGGTCAGCTCGCTTTCAGACAGACTCTCAGGCAGTCCCAGCAGACTGTCTCCTAATTGTAAAGAGTCGGGAATGCTGTCGAATAGCTCATCAATATTCTGCACGCCGATTTCGGCAAGCATCAGCCTGATATCCTGTTCTGTATGGGGGATATACCTCATAGGCCAGGAGCAGGGATTTTACTCCCTCTCCTTTTGGCATTGTTCGGTGTAAGCATCCGCATCAAGAAGAGATTCAATATCCGTTTCGTCAGAAAGTTCAATTTCAACAATCCATCCCTCGCCGTAGGGATCGCTGTTGACCCTTTCAGGGTTAGTCTCCAAACCCTTATTCACAGCCGTGACCTTACCGTTGACCGGTGCATAAAGGTCGGAAACGGTTTTCACGGACTCCACAACTCCGAAGGGACTTCCTTGTTCAACCTGACTACCCACTTCCGGCAGTTCGACAAAAACAATATCTCCCAATTGCTCCTGGGCAAACCCTGAGATACCGATCACAGCTTTCTTGCCGTCAATACGGATCCATTCATGCTCCTGCGTATACTTTAAATCCTGGGGGATCTCCATGACGCCTCCGTTAATTAGCGATTAATCTTTTTTGACACGGGTCGGTAAAAAAGGCGGCTTGACGACCTCAGCGGGCACGCTCAATTTCCTGATTTCCACTTCCAGTTCCGTTCCGGGTTTCGCATATTCAGTGGATACATAACATAATCCGATCCCTGTATTCAAGGAAGGGGAAAAAGTTCCACTGGTCAGTTCACCAACGGGAGCCCCATTTTTTAACACCCGGTAATGCGGACGCGGCACTCCCCGCTCCAGAAGACGAATCCCTACCAACTTGCGTTTATTCCCCGCATCTTTTTGTTTTTTAAGCTCTACCTGCCCTATGAACTCTTGCTTGCCCAGCTTGATGACCCAACCCAACCCAGCCTCTAGCGGACAGGATTCCTCATTAATCTCGTTACCGTAAAGGGCGTATCCCATTTCCATTCTCAAAGTATCCCGGGCTCCCAAGCCAATAGGCTGAAGGTTAAACTCTTTGCCGGCATCGAGTATGGCCCTGAAAACAGTTTCAGCGTGGACCGCATCGACATAAATCTCAAAACCATCTTCACCCGTGTATCCGGTTCGCGCTATGATACTTGTAAAATTGTGGATTTTTTCTTTTTTAAAATGGTAGTATCTGATTTCGCTCAAAGGGGCTTCACATAATTTTTGCAACAGGGCCTCAGAGTGTTTCCCTTGTATCGCCAGTTGCGCGGTTTCATGACTGGTATTTCGAATGGTGGCATCGCAAGACCCTGTATTTTTTAAAATCCATTGAAAATCTTTTTCCGTATTCGCAGCATTCACACAAAGGAAATAATGATCTTCAGAAAAACGGTGGACCAGCAAATCATCCACCACACCGCCGTGCTCCAGACACATCAGGGTATAAAGAATCTGATTGTCCTGCATTGAGTCGATATCATTGGTCATCAGTTTTTGAATCAGGCTCTTGGCAGAAGGTCCCTGGATCTCAATCTCGCCCATGTGGCTGACATCAAATATGCCAACGCCATCGCGGACGCATTGATGTTCCTGCATGACCCCTTGAAACTGAATGGGCATCTTCCATCCCGCAAAAGGAACCAGCTTGCCGCCGAGCTCTTTATGGGCATTGGTCAAAGGAGTGGTTTTCAGGCTTGAGGAAGTTTCTTGAGACATGTTTAAAAAATCTGGTATTTTGGGTGAAGAACGTAAACTCTGTGTATAACCAATTTCATTAGAGAGCGCAAGGTATTATAATGGAGTCGAAAGAGAGAGGATCCTTATTGTATGAGTTCAACGAACGGCCACAAAAAATATGACGTGATCCTAGTTGCAGGAGAAGGAAAATCCAGCTACAAGGTCCATCATCAGAACAAGGCTTTTTTGACCATCAATGGAAAGTGCCTTGTTCATTATATTGTCGAGACTCTGCAACAGGTGGAATCTATTCGGGATGTTTATGTCGTGGGGCACAAAGAAAAACTGCAACAGGTTTTTCTTTCGGGACGAGTCGACCTGAAATCTCCCAAGCGTATTCACATTGTCGAACAAAAAACCAATCTTTACGAAAACGTCTGGCATACTTTCCTGCAATCCTTAAAGGATGAAAATGGAGAAGTGCCGGACACAGGGTCCCATCGCGATCGAGCAGTCCTGACCGTACCCTGTGACTCTCCATTGATGACCCCGCAGGAAGTGGAGTATTTTGTTTCCCATGCGGACATGGAAAATTACGATCACGTTTTGGGATTGGTTTCTCGTGAAAAATTGAAATATTTTTATCCACAAAAAGGAAAACCAGGTATAAAAATGGCCTACCTTCATATTAAAGAAGACAGCTTCCGGATTAACAACCTGCATCTGGTTAAACCCTTGCGCATTGAGAACCGAGAATATATCCAGAAAATGTATCAGTATCGCTACCAGAGAAATTTTAAAAACCTGGTCCTTTTTGCTTTATCGCTTTTTGGAAAAGGCAAGGCCCAACATTATAAAAACTATATCGGACTGCAATTGTGCCTGTTTTTTACCAGCCTGAGGCTTGATTTTCTGGTCGATTATTTACGCAATTTGAATCCTAAAAAAGAGTTGGAAAAAAGTATCTCTGCCGTCATGAAAACCCGTTTTTCAGCTTTGGAAGTCCCGTATCCGGGAGCGGCACTGGACATTGATAACTCTAAAGACTATGAGGCCATGAAAACCCGTTTTGATGAATGGTGGAAATATTTACGAGAAGATAAAGAACCCTCAACCTTTATCGAAAACTACAACGAGGTTTCCCGCATCGCTCCCACCGAGAAAGTGGCACGACCATCTCCCACGCACTGACTGTTAGCTGCAGGGGTAAAAAAAGCTATTGCAAATTACTAACGGAGGTTCTCCGCGCCGGCATGTGATCCCGAGTGGGTTGAGCATGCCTTTTGGATATTAAACAGGTTATGACACAGAACCGGTTAAGAAATTTTTCCATCATTGCCCATATCGATCACGGTAAATCCACCCTGGCCGACAAGCTGATTCTAGCTACCTCGGCGATCCCCGAAAGAGAAATGAAAGAACAGGTGCTGGACAATATGGATTTGGAACGGGAACGGGGGATCACCATCAAGGCCCAAACAGTGCGCCTGAAATACAACGCCAAAGATAGGCAGGGTTATACGTTCAACATGATTGATACTCCGGGTCATGTAGATTTCACCTATGAGGTGTCCCGCAGTCTTGCCGCCTGCGAAGGGGTATTGCTGGTCGTCGATGCAACACAAGGCATTCAGGCACAAACTATCGCCAACCTCAACCTGGCCTTGCAACATAACCTGGCCGTCATACCGGTGATCAATAAAATCGACCTGCCCAGCGCAAACCCTGAATTTATAAAAGAACAACTGGAAGATGTCTTGCAGATAGAATCCACAAATGCCGTTCTGGTCAGTGCCAAGGAAGGAATCGGGATCGAAGAATTGATGGAAGCCGTAGTTCGGCAGATTCCTCCACCGGCCGGGGACGCTTCCGGAAAATTGCGGGCCCTGCTCTTCGACGCATGGTATGACGCGTACCGGGGGGTTATCATCCTGGTCAAGATACAGCAGGGGAGCTTGAAAACGGGTGAGGAAATAATGATGATGGCAACGGGAAACCGGTTCATGGTCGAAGATCTGGGAACGTTCAATCCCATGGAGGAAAAAAGCACCGAACTCCTGGCGGGAGAGGTGGGCTACCTGGTCGCCAATATCAAAGAACTGGACCAGACCAAGGTGGGAGACACCATCACCCATTCTAGGAACCCTGCCGAAGAACCCCTGCCCGGTTACAAGGAAGTCAAACCCATGGTTTTCAGCGGACTGTATCCGATCAGCGGTGACGACTATGAAGATTTGCGCGATGCGCTAAAAAAACTCACGTTGAACGATGCCTCGTTTTCTTATGAGGCGGAAACCTCCACGGCCCTGGGTTTCGGATTCCGTTGCGGATTCCTGGGATTACTGCACATGGAAATTATAAGGGAACGAATTGAACGTGAATACAAGGTTGACCTTCTCACTACCGCGCCTACCGTCATCTATAAAGTCATCACCTCCGATGGAAAAACGTTGATGATCGACAACCCTTCCAAACTGCGAGAACAAAAAAATATCGACCATTTTGAGGAACCTTACGTCTTAGGAACCATCATCGTTCCGGAAGAATATATAGGGGTGGTGATGGCACTGGTCCGCGACCGCAGGGGAATCCAGAAAAAAATGGAGTACATGAATCCAGAAACGGTCCTGCTGGAATATGAAGTACCGTTTAACGAAATCGTCCTGAATTTTTATGACCGTCTCAAATCAAGCACTAAAGGTTACGCTTCATTCGACTATGAATTTATGGATTTCAGGACATCCAATCTGGTAAAGTTGGACGTTCTTTTGAATGGAGAGCTGGTCGACGCACTATCTTTGATCGCCCATAAAGATAAAGCGTTTTATCAGGGCCGCGACCTGGCTAAAAAACTCAAGGAGCAGATACCGCGTCAAATGTTCGAGGTCGCAATTCAGGCGGCAATAGGCAGTAAGGTCGTTGCGCGTGAAACGGTCAAAGCACTCAGGAAAAATGTTCTGGCAAAATGTTACGGTGGTGATATCACCCGCAAACGCAAACTACTGGAAAAACAAAAAGAGGGTAAGAAAAAAATGAAACAGGTGGGTAGCGTGGAAGTTCCCCAGGAAGCCTTTCTCGCAATATTGAGGACTGATGACAAATAAAACCCACCCTGACGCTCCGGCCGCAGAGACCGAAGTCCAGAAAAAAAGCCTGATCCGCGAATATACCGAGGCCATTTTAATTGCCCTGCTTCTGGCCTTGTTGATTCGCACGTTTATTGTCCAGGCATTTAAAATTCCTTCTGGCTCCATGGAAACCACACTCCTTATCGGTGACCACATCCTGGTTTCCAAGTTTCCTTATGGCACACATATCCCTAACGAAATCCCTTTCCTTAATATCAAACTGTTTGACGATATAGTCTTTTTTACAAAAGTTCCTGAAAGAGGAGACATCATCGTTTTCAAATACCCTAAGGATGAAACCCGGGATTTCATAAAACGCGTGATCGGCCTGCCAGGGGACTTGATGGAAGTACGGCGGCAAAAAGTTTTTATCAATGGCAAGCCTTATGAAGATACCCATGCCCGCCATACCGAATCACCCTTAGACAGTGCATTGGTGCCTCGGGATGACTTCGGTCCCATTCTTGTTCCGGAAGGCCATGTCTTTGTTATGGGCGATAACCGGGAGAATAGTCAGGACAGCCGCTATTGGGGTTATTTGAATGTTAAAAAAATCCGCGGCAAGGCACTTGTGATTTACTGGTCCTGGGATCGAATTGAAAGCTGGGTTCGGTTTGAACGGTTCGGAAAAATTCTGGAATAACCCGGCATGACAGAATTTTCCATATTAAAAAGCAGACTGCATTCCCTTCTCACTCACCGCAAGGCCGCCATTCTCGACTTTGACGGATTGCTGGCCGACTCGGAACCTTACCACTACCGGGCTTATAATGAAGTTTTTGAACGGTACGGACACACCCTGAATCAGGAAGAATATTGGGTAGAGTGGACCTCGAAAGGAAAAGGCATAGCCGGAGAGATCGAACGCCACAACCTTAAACTGGATGTGGAACCGGTCGACCTGAGAAATCAAAAATTCGAGGTGTATTCCCGCTTTTGCCAGAGTGGAGAGATTAAGTTATTTCCGCTGGCACAGAGCATGGCAGAGAGCCTGTCGGTCACTCAGAAGCTGGCCATCGCCTCAGGGTCCTGGACTAAAGACATTCGCGCTATTCTCAAAAATGCTGGTGCATTGAATCTGTTCCCGGTTATTCTGGGCAAGGAATCAGCGACCCGAGAAAAACCACATCCCGATATTTTTTTAAATGCCGCAGAAAGACTGGGCTGTGCTCCCAGTGAATGCTTCGTTCTGGAAGATGCGCTAAAAGGACTCAATGCAGCTAGAGAAGCAGGAATACCCTGCATCATTCTTAGAAATCCCTTGAATCGCAATATAAATTTTGACGGCGCAGAACTGATCTTTGAAAGTCTTGAAGATTTCAGTTCTGCATTAAACACCTGAAACCTTCCCCCACATTCCGCTTTTAGACTTTCTCTTTTTCCAGCTCCGCTTTGAATCCTGCAAACAATTTTTGAATGGGGGGAATGATCTTTTCCTTCAATTCATCGGGCACCCAGTTAATTTTTTCCACCGGCCAGCTTTCCAAGTTATGGATATCAAGACCGGCTTTTGAAAAGGGCCCTTCCAAACTTTCCTCAAAACCATAAATCAACGCATTTTTAAATACCATCTCATAAAGGTCAACGATTTCCCCTGGATCATGTAAACCTGTCATAAATCGTTCCATCATTTTTGCGATGATCGGATTGGCGTGTTCCTGAAAATCTTCACTGCAGGCATTTTGCAGGGTACGGTAAATAATAATGATGTCCTGAAGAAGGTATTTGATCTCTTTTGGATCTTTTACGATCGGGCTTTTATCCAGATCAAAAAATTCTTTATATTCCTTGATGATCCTTGCTGTATCACTGATGATCGACTCCTCCCAGGATACATGGTTCCAGACAAAGAACGCTCTCAGCCACCTCACCGTTTCTGTAGCATCTTCCATGTGCAGAGTCAGGCTGGGCTTGATTGAATTGCTGAAAGGAAGGCACCCACCCCACATTTTCAGTTTTAACTGCAACTGCGGAGAAAACGCCTCTGTGAATACATCACAATAAATTGAGACCAACCTCTCCATGTTCTGATGTTTATCCAAAGGGGTGTTTTGCGGAAGGTTAACAATGCAATAAAGCCTCCAGATGCGCCTTCTGGACAGGCCGTTGGGCCGGGCAATAAGATAGGTGCCGCCCCAGATTCCAGAAGTGATGGGAATCTCAATCTGGTGAGTTTCCCGCATTCGCCGGGAAACTTCCGTAGCCACGTTCTGGTACAACTCGTTCAAGTGGTACAGGTTGATCAAATTGTCGTCCGCAAAGACTGGAGTTTTAACCAATTCTGTCATTGTCTTCTTATAAACCTGAAGGTGGAACTCAATGGTGTTTAATACAACCTTAGAGACAAAAAAACAAAAAAAATTCCACCCCAAAAAATTGGAGGTGGAATTTTCCATTAAACCATTTATTCCTGATTAATTTGCACGCACCACGGTAACAGTTACGGAATCCATGACCGGCGGATTATAAGGGACATGGTTACCCTGCGCAAAAAGAGCCGTGATGGTGTGCTGGCCCTTGGTCAGGTTGATAGTTTTACATTTAGACCCGTCACCCATGTGAATATGAGTGTCATCCTTGGCAATCGACATGCTCAAATCCATAGGAATTCCTTCACCAATGAGCAGGTGATGATGGCCTTTACCTGGATTTACACCATTTTTTGCAGGTTCTACTGTGTAGCCATTGGTTGCCATACAAACTTGTAACGGACTGCTGACGTTAGACAGCGTAGCCGGTTTAGTGATCGATAATGCTTTGCCAGTACTGGAAGTCGCCATCATATTGTCGCCTTTGGTCTGAGCCGCACAACCCGCAAACAAAACCATCACCAACAATGCCATAACTCTAGAAACGATCTTCATAATAAATTCCTCTTAAAAAAAATGAAACATTAATGAATATAATACTCTCGATAAAACCAAAAAAAACGGCTGGATTAAAAAGTCGACCGAAAAAATTCCCAATTAAAGTACATACAAAAAAATATTCCGCCCCAGCCCCAATGAACAACAGTTAATCAACAAGTTCAAGAATGGGCAGAATCTCTTATTATGGTGGAAAATATCGATAAAATCAATCGAACCTTTGCAAAAAAACGTTATTTGAATCCTGAGTTCAGCGGTTTTGTCATACTAAGCCAGAGGTTTAAAGGGAAAAATCAGGGACAACCCTGAGAATGAAGGCTATAATTCTTTCCGCCTGATTACAGGCTTGGCTTCCTCCTGAGAGGACGGTTAAATTTTTCTACAAATGTTTTACGATGGGGCCAAAAACCTTGAAACGTTTCCAATATCTGCTTATTCCAGTTATCTTTTTGCTTGGAACTATAACACTGACGGTCAGCCCGGAAACTCCTGAATCCGCAGAGCCTTCTGCATGGAGAAACCTTGAGAAGGGTTTGGAACTAGGCATTTTCCAGGCTCCGAAAAAATCCGTTTTGGGCGACTCTCTAATTCACATTTTAAGGGCAGATACCAATTATTTTTCTTTGCGGCTGTTAAACGCCACGTCCAAGAATCAGGGCAAACGCTGGTCCATGAAAAACTGGGTCAACAAGAACGGACTGGTTGCCGCCATCAACGCAAGCATGTACCAAAAAGACATGATGTCCAGTGTCTCTTATATGAAAACCCGTCAACACACCAACAGCACCTGGGTTTCCAAGGATAAAACCATCCTCGCTTTCGATCCTACTGATAAAAATCTGCCCCCGGTGCGAATCATTGATCGGGATTGCAAAGATTTTGATAAGCTCAGAAAATTGTATGGCACCCTGATCCAGAGTATTCGCATGGTCTCCTGTCAGGGAGAAAATATGTGGGGACGGCAAACAAAAATGTGGAGCACCGCCGCAATTGGGTTGGATCATCAAGATCGGGTCTTGTTCATTCATGTTCGGTCGCCATACACCACCCACGACTTGATCAATATGCTTCTCAAACTTCCCATCGGCCTGAAGCAGGCTATGTATACTGAAGGCGGGGCCGATGCCCAGTTATACATCAACACAGGAAAAGAAAAGCACGAATTCATTGGCAGTTATTCCAGCGGTTCCAGGGAGCATGACGGAAATACTTTTTCCCACCCGGTCCCGAACGTGCTGGGTCTGGTGCGTCTTGAAAAATAGAAGAGGTGCAATTTGCCGGAGGAAAAGAAAAATTTAGTTCGGTCCCGGTTCCGAATAATGGCCGGAGATTTGATCGCTCTGGGACCAGGGAAAGTCGATTTACTCGAATCGATTGGACGCGAAGGATCCATCTCCCAAGCGGCCAGGGAAAGGCGCTTGAGCTACCGGCGTGCCTGGAACATGGTGGACACCATGAACCAGTGCTTCAAGAAACCGCTGATCATCAGCGTCACCGGAGGCAAGGGAGGCGGCGGAGCCCAACTAACCCCTGCCGGTAAAAAAGTCATTCGGCTTTATCGAGAAATGGGGAAAAAAGCCGATACCGCCAGCCGCAACGAATGGGAAGCCTTGCAAAAACTCCTCCGGCGAACCGCCGGTGGCAATGAGCAATGACCTTTTCGACCATTCAAGCCAAGAGAGGCCTTAACTCGCGCTCTTTCCTTTTTCTACTTTCACCCACTGTTTCACAAGGTTGGGTAGTCGTTCAACAGCTTCATAACCAAAGAAAACTTACTCTTGAGAGAACTAAATTTCAAAATGACTCTATCCAACCGGGATAACTCTTTAGTGCGTCTATAAAAGTTATTGCTCATTGCCACCGGCCGCTGGCCGGGAGGCGCTAATTTCCAGTCCGACGAATTTTATCGATAAATTTTCTCCGGGAAACTGGCTGTAGGCATCGGTTTCATCCTCATATTCGTGAAAATCAAAATGTGAAATGTCAAAACCGATTTTCCGAACATCCTGAATCAAGGTCTCGCAAAACTTCTCTTCTATCTCCACCAGTGTTTCAAGATAACCGCGGGTCAATTTGTTCTGGTACTCCGGGTCACGAGCACGTTTTAAAATCTGGTATTCCAGGTCAGTATCCAGAATCATCAGGAAGCCTCCCGGCTCCAGCGCTTCTGTAGCCCAACGCAAAAACTGCTGACGCTCTGTTCTTTGCAAATGATGCAGAAACTTGTTGGCGAGAATACAGCCATAGTGTTTACCAATTGGTCCTCCGGGAAAATCAACATTCAGGACTTCTATGTTCTCCTTGCCCGAAAGTTTTACAAAATGGGTCAGTCCTTTAATAATAAAAGGCATATTGTCTGCCAGAATCAATCGGGGGAAGTCTTTCGGCCAGTCATGGATCAAGCGGAATCCCGCAAGCCCCGTCGCCACATCCATCAGCGGAGCTTTCAGGTCATGCGGCACCAGTTCCATCGGATTGTCCCAGGGGAAGTTCTCGGTCTGGTGCAGATAAAAACTGTAGCTTTCACTGAGCAGGGTGACCCATTCCGGATCGTTATAAAGAAACGGGTCTTTTTTAATCAGGCTGGCCAGTTCACAGAAAAGGATGGAAAACTTTTCATCCACCTGCTCCAGCGGTTGAGATAAAGCGGTGTGATCCTTGCGAAGGTTGATGTGGATGTGGTCAAAGTTTAGAAAAACTGCCGGGCGCTCATGCTGGACATATAACAAGTCTGCAAAATCAATCAATATTTCAGGATAAACCATACAGAGAAGTAGATTAAAAACTTCCTGGTTTTCCCTACCCGGTAGGGTGTCAGGGAACCCCAGTTTGCCATTCAAAAGCTTGAAAACGCTTTGCACTCGATGTGCCAGTTCCGGGGACTTGGTATCCTTCAGCCCGCGAAACTTTCGCCCCACATCAGTGACTAGGGGAAGTTGGTCGGTGGACTTTATAAATATTGCAGGGGAAGACATATAAAAGGTGCCTGAATAATTCGATATTTTATTTTGAGCAAGTGGAGTACCTCCGCTGGCGAGTTGCAATATCCTCACCTTATGGGCAAACGCTCTCTCGGCCCAACAAGCTATAGCTATCGGCCTCTCTCTAAGAGAGTCAGGGCCAATTCCACCCTGCCCGTCCGAGCAAATAAAACGTGACCAGAAGGCAAGGCAGCAAATATGGCACCGCCTGAAAGGTGCTTACGTCCATCAGGGAATAAGCCGAAAATATGGATCGGGCTCCATAAATAATAGCCAGAACCTGGGCCAGCCCTTTCTTTCCTTGCAGCAGGTAATAGGTCAACACACCCATAAGAAGTAAAAAAGCGACTAGTGAAAGGATCGCCGACAACCCCAGGTTGAAAGGGGGAATAAACATCATGGCGATAGCAAGATAAGCCACATTCAAGACAAGA
>WASV01194989.1_pt1 | contig 11857 bp, 9 predicted proteins | sample 5698531 | NCBI WGS metagenome assembly WASV01 (sample SAMN11175559, study PRJNA528189) | sponge metagenome | isolation source: marine sponge | host: Myxilla | place: Antarctica: Western Antarctic Peninsula, King George Island | collected 2013-01 | reverse complement strand
GTCTTTATTGTTGGCATGCAAATTTAATTTTGCGCTTTTTAAGTTGTGCCGTACCATGCACGATCATGACAGCAAATCGGGTGGAAAACTATCTCGGCAAAGAGGGCATTCTGTCTTCGCGGTTGGAGGGATTCGAGTTCCGCCGCCAGCAAATGGATATGGCGGAGGCAGTGGAGGAGGCGTTTGGCAATGCCCGGCATCTGATTGTCGAGGCCGGCACGGGAACGGGTAAAAGTCTGGCTTACCTCATCCCTGCCATTTTATGGGCCGTGGAAAATAACAAGAAGGTGGTCATCTCCACTTATACCAAGACGCTCCAGCATCAGATTCTCAATCACGACATTCCTCTGCTTCGCGACAAGTTGGGAATAGCCTTCCGCTATGCCTTGTGCATGGGTAACGAAAACTACCTGTCGCTCAGGCGGTTGAAACGGTCGGCGCAGGCGGGGTTGTTCACCCAGTCCGATGAGGAAAACCAGTGGGAAGGCATTTTCAACTGGGCCAAAGAGACGGAGACAGGGTTTCGCAGTGACCTGCCTTTTGAGGTGCTTCCTAAGGTGTGGGAAGAGGTGGGGCGGCAGAAAGACCTGTGTCTGGGAAAAAACTGTGAAACACATTCGTCCTGCTTTTATTTCAAGGCCCGCAAGAAATGGTTCAACGCCCATCTTTTAATTGTTAACCACCATTTATTTTTTGCCAACGTTGTCAACGCTGGAGCGGTGCTGCCGGCCTTCGATGCAGTGGTTTTTGACGAAGCTCAGAATCTGGAAGAAGCGGCCACCCGGTTTCTGGGGCTGGAAATTTCCAATTCCAATTTAATCTATTTTCTCGACCGATTGCATAACCCACGTGCCAAACGGGGATTGTTGACTCGCATCGATCACGACTCGGTGCCGCATCTTCGCAAGTTGGTGATGTCCGCACGTCAGGCGGCCGATGCTTTTTTCAATCAACTTTTGGAAGAGTATGGAAAAAACGACCGGGTCTTACGGTTCTACAAACCGCCCGTGTTGGATAACGGTCTGTATGTTCCGCTCGAAGCCCTGCGGGAGGCATTGAAATCTTTGGAAGGGGGTCTGCATTCGGAGGAAGACAGGGTTGATGCTTCATCCGCTGCCGAGCGTTGTTTTGAGTTCAATAACGCTCTATCTGCCATTCTCAACCAGCATATGAGCGGATATGTTTATTGGTTGGAAATCACGCCAAGAAAACGTTTTGCCCGTGTGGTCTTGCGCGGGGCTCCCATTCATGTTGCGGAAGAACTGCACGCACAGGTGTTCGATAAAATTGACCGAGTGGTCATGACCTCGGCGACATTGACCACTGCCAAAGGATTCGATTTTATTAAAGAGCGTATTGGTTACCAGCCGGATGATGAGTTGTCTTTAGATGCACCTTTCGATTACTCCCGCCAAGCTCTGCTATATGTTCCTGATGATCTTCCCGAACCGGGGGATAAAACAGGAGTTTATGCAGAGGGTATTGCTAACCGATGCCGGGAACTGGTGGAGGCTTCTGGTGGTAAAACATTTATCCTGTTTACAAGTTATGCGCTTCTCAATCAGGTTTATGAAAGGCTGGACGAACTTCAGTTCGAGTTCCCGCTCATCCGTCAGGGAGAAATGCCCACCGTCCAGATGATCAAAAAGTTCAAGCAGGAACCCTCAGTGATTTTTGGAACCAACTCCTTCTGGCAGGGAGTGGACATACCCGGCGACGCGTTGCAAAGTGTCATCATTACCAAACTTCCCTTTGACGTTCCCAAAGAACCGTTGACAGAAGCCCGGATTGAAGAATTGCGTCAGCAACATATCGACCCGTTCAGGCATTACCAGATTCCCAGGGCGATCCTTCAGTTGAAGCAGGGGTTTGGCCGGTTGATCCGCAAGAAGACCGACAGCGGCGTGGTTTCTATTCTTGATTCCCGCATGAGGCGGCGTGGGTATGGCAAACAGTTCATCGCATCATTACCTTCCTGTCCGGTCACGACCGACTTGGATGAAGTCCGAGACTTCTTTCGGGCAACGCCCACCAGGCGTGAGGCCAGCGAGCAATAACTTTTTACTGCTGACAACCGTTAAACTCGGCTCCACAAACTATTGCTCATTGAGTCCAGCGTCACGCTAGCTAGTGGGCGGGTTCGAACTGGGGGGTGTAAACGAAAGTGACCTGGATGGATAACCTCTCCCGGTCAATGGTTGCCGGGAAGGGATAAAAGGGAGCTGCTTCCTTCACGGCTTTGAGTGCGGCCACATCCAGAATTTCATAGTCGGACGGATTAGACATCCGCACTCCGAGAAGGTTGCCGTCCTTGGAAATCTTGAATATCAAAGAGAGGTCGCCGCTGATGCCGCGTTGCGCCGCTCTGGCGGGATAAACCCACATCCGTTCAATCTGGTGCTTGATCCTTGCGAAATAAGAAGCGTATTTGGCTTCTGTTGTATCGAGGGAAATCGGTTCGCCATCATCGATGTTTTCGATATCCTCTGTATTGAGCGATGCGAAGGGTTCGGGGTCAAACCCGTCCAGAAGAGCCAAGGTACTACCTGTGCCTGCCTTAGGATTGGCAGAGGACACCGTGGGTTTTTTCCTGATAACGGATTTATATTTTCCGATATCTGATTCTGGCAGGAGTCTTTTTCTCGGCTCAATCGCGGCACGTTTTTGAAGTTTGCGTGCGACTTTCTTTTCTCGAGCGGGCGCGGTACCTGTTTTGCCCACCGACCCTTTCGATTTCGGCACCACGGTTTTTTTGCGCTGATAGGTTTTTGCAGTTTTCTTTTTGATATTGGAATGGGCCCGGCTGTCAAATTTTGCCAGCAGATCTTTGTTTTTGGGTTGCTCAATTTTTTTGGGTGGCGTCGGCGTATCGATAATTCGACTGCCTTTGGCGGCCAGGGGTTTTTCCGATTTGATATATTTTATCTTGATAGGGGGAGGTCCTTTTATTTCTTCTTTCCCGGCGGGGATCGCCATGTGAGCGATCACCGATGTTATGTGAATGCCCAGCGATAAAAGGATGAACCCGGGTAATCGGATTCGGTTTAATAAACTATTGTCCTGCCACGGTTTTAGCATTTTTGGCTCGTTTGTCTGCGTGCTTAAATTTTACCCTGCAAAATTTTAGCCTGTATTATAGCGTTATTTTCGGTTTATAGAAAGCGGGTCTCGGAATAACGCCAGCGGTTTTTCCGGTCAGGCCCGTTGCCGGTTCTCATGAGTTTGTTTCAGTAGTGCACATTTTTGTTTGTACCAGCGGTATGCGAATTCTACTTCTTTCAAGCTCGCGTTGGGCGAGATGTATTGGTCGTCCCTGCCAAAGGGCACATAACCCATCTTGAGCGTTTCATAAATAGAGTTGAGGTAGGAAGGAAAATCCCGATACATGGGAATCTCTGTTTTCAACTGAGGCATGCCCTCTTCACGAAACCGTGTCAGGGATTTTCCGAACGGGTGGATGGTCTCTAGTCCCTCCCGGCCATGGGTTTTTTCCGCATGATGGGTGAGAGACTCAAAATCTTCCCAATCTTCCAATGCATCGACATCGGAAACGAAAGCCGGGTCGTCGTGCAACGTGGTGGTCAGGGGAGTATTGAGCAAGCGGGAGACACCTTTATGAAAATTTTTCCGGGACATGCCGAAATGATATTGGTCGCCAGGCCTGATGCGGTTTACATTCGTCCGGAACGTCAACAGATGGTCCATGGCATAAGGCAGAACCTTGAGTAAGCGTAAGGGTTTTTGCAAAGCGGCCTGGATGCCCGCGTGAATTATTTGTCCGTCTTTGCGGGAAGAGTGCAGGTGGTCAATGATATCCGAATCCATCATTGCCAAATTAATGGGATATAAATTAGGTTCTTTAACATCCAGTAGGCTGTTTTCATTTTCGCTGAAAGAGCGGTAATGATAATTACGTTTGACAAACTCACTCTCCGGATTCTTTGCGAAACCCGGGAACATTGTTTGCCTGGAGTTCAACCAGAGAACCAGGTTATATTTTTTGTTGTCGGGTAAGCACAATACTTTTTCCAGATCGTACAGGAAAGGCAGGTCACCGGGTTGGAACAGAACCAGTTCGTCGTGCGAAGGAGAAAGCAACTCCCGGCCCAGATTCATGGTGTGGACTAGATTGAGGTGTTGGGCATCTTCCTGGACAAACCGAATGGTTTTTCCGCAGGTGCCAACAATGTCGAGGAAGCGATTCATAACTTTTTTGACTTCCTTAGAACCGACGACCACGACTTCGCGCAAGCTGGAGTTCAGCAGATTCCCTAGTGCGTAACACATGATGGGAATTCCCCGGATCAAAAAAAGAAATTTCAGTCGATCGATGTCGTCATCCTCAGCTCTTAAAAGAAGATGGCTGATGCCATTTTTCCCCGTGGCAATTTCACGTTCTGCCTTGGCAAGGCTCACTACATCAGCCTCTTTACGGGTAGAATATTTGTTATGGCTGAAACTGATGATGCATTTTTCGATAGGGGTTTTGTTGTTCGCAAAGGTCATAGAATCAAAAACTTGTTGTCAGAAATCACTTGCGTGTTATTCGTGTTAAAGGGGGTCTTGTGCCACCTGGGGTTTTGCCTGGCTCTGTGGGAATACAAAAAATTTAAGCGAAAAGCTTTCCAGGATAATAATCAATAGAAGCCTTCATCCTAATATAATGACAAGGTTTTCTCTACTAAACCTTTGAGAAAATTGACTTGATTTATAAAATTTTTTGTTCATACAATTGAGTTCACAACCAAAATAAAGGACTTATTCATGGGAGACCAGACCCATATCGTAGAGTTGATCGACCAGGTTTTAAATGAAACCCAGGATCGACCTCAATTGCAGGAAAAGATTCTTGATCTCAGGGATGCCCTGTTCCAGGCCCAGCAGTCTGCCCAGCAGTCTACATTGAAAATCAAAACCTTAGAGGAAGCCATTGAAAAGTTAAAGTCTCCCGCCCATCGCATCGGCACGATTCTGGGCCAGGGGGAGGACGGTCTGGTGCGTCTGGTTTCTGGAGGCACGGAATACCAGGCTGCTGTTGTTCCGGAACTTACGGAAAATGAGGGATTGAAAACCGGTGACCAAGTGGCACTGAATGAAGGATTTGTGGTGATTGCCCTGCTATCTTTCCCCACTCAGGGGCCACTAGCAAAAATTTCAGGGAAGCTTGCCGGTGGGCAATGGCTGGTACAAGCGGTGACTGGCAATACTGAAACGATTGTTCTGGTCCGAGATGGCCTGGATGAAACCGGACTGAAAGAAGGAGAAGAAATTTTTCTCGACAGCAACCAAAGGGTTATTTTAGGCAAGCTTGCTAAACGCGAATCCCGCACTCTGGTCGAAGATGATTATGAACATGTGGAATGGTCACAGGTAGGCGGACAGGAAAAAGTAAAAGAAGAGGTGCGCAAAGTCCTCGAATATCCGCTTCTGCACAAAGAAATTCTGAGCCAGATGGAATATCAGGTGCCCAAAGGATTTTTGTTTTATGGTCCTCCGGGTTGCGGAAAAACTCTCATAGGAAAAGCGATTCTCACCGAAGTAATCCACAAACTTTCCGAGCAGGAAGATTCCGAACTGCAGGGCCGGTTTATTCATGTCAAAGGACCGGAGATACTCAATATGTGGTTGGGGGAATCGGAACGTAAAATCCGTGAAATTTTTCAGAAAGCCCGGGACTATAAAGAAAAAGGTCAGATTCCTTTCATATTTATAGATGAAGCGGAGTCCATTCTGGGAACCCGGCAGGCGTGGCGCGGATCGAACATCAGCAACACGGTGGTCCCCATGTTTTGCGCGGAGATGGATGGCATCCAGTCTCTTCGCGAAACGGTAGTGATTCTGGCGACCAACCGGCCCGACCTGATCGATCCGGCCGTTATCCGGCCCGGAAGAATTGACAGGAAGATCAAAGTGTCGCGCCCCAACCGCGAAGAGTCTAAAGCCATCCTGCGTGTTTATCTGAAAGAAGGGCTGCCCCGCGAACATGAAGATTTTGACGCCATGGCCGAACCATTTTTGGATCGTTTGTTTGACCGCAGTTCGAAACAGGAAGTGCTGGTGTTGACTTTAAGAAGCGGTGGCACCAAAAAACTGTATTGGAACGATTTCATTTCCGGTGCGGTTATTGAGGGAATCATGAAACGCGCTAAAGAGAGAACCATTGAGCGGGCGATTCAGGGTGGAACGCTGTGTATGACGGTGGACGATCTTATTGTTTCACTGGAGGCTGAATTTGAGGAAGGCAACCTGCTTCCTGCGGAATCCAATATGGAAGACTGGCTTCAGCTTTTGGATATGGAATCAAAAAATGTTGTGCGGGTAAGAAAGCCCGACAAATCGGATAAGGCCACCGAAAGCACGATTCGCAGGTCTATCATATGAGTGTTTCTCTCCTAGGTATGGAGACCGAGTATGGAATAGTCCGGGAAGATATGGAAAATTCCGACCCGGTTGAAGAGTCCATGAAACTTTTAAAGGCCTGTGAGCGCAAAAGTGTTTTTGGCAAATGGGCCTACTCGCAGGAGAACTCGCATCTGGATATGCGTGGGTTTCGGGTGGGGTCTTTGGCTCAGGATGAAGAAGAAGATGCCTTTTGCGCCGAAGATCATAAAAGGCCTTATTCTTATTTAGATATGAAGTGCGACCGGGTTTTGACAAATGGTGCCCGGTTTTATAATGACCACACTCATCCGGAATACAGCACCCCGGAATGCCGGTCAGTGTTATCTCTGGTGGCGCATGATGTGGCGGGCGAGCGGATTGTCGCCGAATGCGCGGCCATTCGCAACCGTGAGTTGGAGGGCAAACCGCTTCAGGTGTTCAAAAATAATACCGATTACAGCGGCCATAGTTACGGAACTCATGACAACTATCTCATCCCCAGAGCAACTCCCTTCGAAGATGTGGTAAAAGGGTTGGCTCCTTTTCTGGTGACGCGCCAGTTGTATGCCGGGGCGGGAAAAGTGGGATCGGAAAACGCTAGTGATTTTCAAGGATTGCAGTTGGCCCAGCGGTCCGACTTTATCGAGACAGTTTTAAGCATCGAGACCATGACGAAGCGTCCCCTTATCAATACCCGGGACGAACCGCATGCGGTGAGCAGTCGGTATCGGCGTTTGCATTTAATTCTCGGCGATGCCAATATGTCCGCTTATGCTACGGCTCTGAAGGTGGGGAGTACATCGCTGGTTCTCAATCTGATCGCCCGTGGGGAGAAACTTCTCCATTTGGAATTGGCGGACCCAGTGGCTGATGTGTTAAGAGTGTCTCTCGACAAAACTGCAGTTTTACATCGCAAGACTGGTGGTACTATTACGGCTCTTGAGATTCAGGAGGCGTATTTAGAGCTGGTAGAAAAAGCCTTTGCCGGAAAGGATCGCGAGTGGGACTGGATTCTTGCGGAATGGAAAAAGACATTGGATGAACTTCGGCACAGCCCGGAAAAACTTTCAGATCGCATTGACTGGGCGATCAAGGAAAAACTATTTACAGAGTTCATGCAGTCCGAGGGCATTGGCTGGGATGACCCCTTGCTCAAGAGCCTGGATTTGGAATACCATAATCTGGACCCTGATCGCGGATTGTACCTGGGATTGCAGCAGGAGGGGGATGTTTATTCCCTGCTCAGTGAAGAAGAAATCGCCCGGGCTGTTGAGTCGCCTCCAGCAGGAACCCGTGCCCAGATAAGAGGGCAGGCGGTGGCTCAAGGAGCGGAGAAAATAAAAAGTATTCATTGGACCGGAGTTGAGTTTATGAACGGAGAGATTCTCGATTTGACTGGGGTCATCGGCTCCGAAGAGGTTGAAGAGATTCTCAACTCCAGCAAACAATTGGTTTAGAACAACAGAGGAAGAGTGAAGAGGTTTCTAGGTATCCTCATTTTAAGGAAAAACTCGCTATGGAATTAAGAGGGGACAGTTAAAAATGTTTGAAGAGCCGTATCGCTGGATGGAAGCGGTTTCCACCCGCCACAGTTATGTTCAGGAAAAGCTGAAAATGGGTCAGCCGGTATTGTCAGTTCCTTTCAATGAAGGGGTGCTGATTATGGGATTTGCTCCCCAGCCGGGGAAAATATTCGAAGTCTATGACCGCATCGCCCTAGGCGGCGTGGGTCACCCTGCTGATGTGGAACGGTTGCGCATGACACTTTTGGATATGGCGCATCTGGAAGGATTCAACCGTTCGGCTCAAGATGTGACATTGGCAAGGCTCTTACAGTTTGGCATCGCTCCCGCACTCAAACAGAATTTTGAGGAAATCCAACGGGCTCCTTATATCATTCGCCTTCTTCTTACTGAACTGGACGACGATGGCCATCCCCACTTTTTCCGTGTTAACTATGATGGACATTGGGAAACATTTAAAAATGGATCCGTTATTGCCGGTAATGAAAAAGTCATGGAGGAGGTGCAGAAAAAAATTCAGGATACCCCCTTTGCGACGTTTCCGCTAAATAAAGCTTTAAAGGAAACCTGTCGTCTTTGGGATGAAAGTAGAAAGCAGGAAGAAGACGATGAAAATATGCCTAAGACTTTGAAAGAGGCTTTTGATCAATGGTATCTTGAGGCCGCCGTTTTATCTGGAAAGGTGGAGCGAAGAGCCATTTACAGAGTGCTTACGAAAGAAGAGATTGGTAAGTTAAAATCATCGGTCGGTTAATGCTCGGGTGATAAAGCAGAAACGGCCTGGCAACAAAAGGAGTTGATCCCATGGAAATGAATGATCCCCTGAGAAGGGAAGAAAAAAAAGAAACCAGTCCAGATCGCGATGATTCCGGCCCTTCCAGCCCGGAACCTTCACGGCCGGGAAAGGATAATCTTTTGAAGCGGATGAAAAAGGTGGACCCGAAACAATCTGAAAAATACAAACAGAGAACCGGTCAATGAGTTTTCAAGCATATCCTCATACTTCGCCTGGAGATTTTTTCGAGCTACTGGAAAAATCCGGCTATCGCTGGCATACCGGCATCGATTCTTTGCAGGCACCAAGCGGCATTACAGTAACCCAGGGCACTACGGTTCTCGCCTTCCACTTTAAGGATGGCGTGATTGTTGCCGGCGACCGACGGGCCACGGCGGGCAACAGTATCATGTATGAACGTTGCGACAAGGTTATTCCCATCGACGATTATACGCTCATGGCGATTGCAGGGGTTCCTGCTACGGCTTTCGAGATGGCACGGGTTCTCACGCATAATTTTGAATACTACCGGCGGTCACAGATGCAGACCATGAGTGTGGAAGGGAAAATCCGCGCCTTATCAAAACTGCTGAAAGAGAATGTCGGGATGGCGGTGCAGGGGCTGGGAGTGGTGAGTCCAATATTTGCCACTTACGATTTGAAATCTAAAAAGGCGGCGATACATTTTTACGATATGTTGGGAGCTAATTTCAAGATCAGCACCCATACCGCGACCGGCTCTGGTTCGCCGACCATTCGGGGAATTCTGGAACATGAAGACCTCTGGGGAGACAAGCCCCTGGTAGAAAGATCGGAAAGCGATGCGGTCACCTTGGCCATCCGGCTTTTGCAGACTGCGGCGCAATTTGATTCTGCAACCGGCAAAGCCCGTCCGGAAGATGAAATTTTTCCTACCGTGGCATTAGTCACCGAGGCGGGGTACCAGTTTTTGAACGATAAGGATATGGCGAAACTATGCAAGGATTCTTTAAAACGGGGTTGAATATTAAAGGTGCCCTGAAATGAAAAAACGCATCTACGGCATCGAAACGGAATACGGCCTGCTGATCAAAAATGATGCAGAGTTCCCTCTCGACTCGGTGGAAGTGGCCAACAAGGTCAAGGACCATATTTTTTCGAAAAATCATGGTGTGCTGGACCTTCACTACCGCGCTAACGATGAGCCCCCCGGTAACGGCGGGTTTCTGCTTAACGGTGGACGCTTGTATATCGACATGGGGCATTTGGAATACGCCTCTCCGGAATGTTCCACCCTTGTTGACCTGGTGACTTTTGACCGTGCCGGCGACACGCTGATTCAGGAAACGGTGGAGGAGTTGGGCTGGGCCGATCATGTTTCGTTCATCAAGAACAATGTGGATCTTGAAACCAGCGCGACGTTCGGCTGCCACGAGAATTATCTGGTCGGTAGAGGATTCCCCTTCGATGAGCGCGACAACCTGAAACTGCTTTCTTCCTTTTTAACTACTCGGCTGATTTATTGCGGTGCGGGCCGCATCGGTTCCTGCGATCCCCACCCATTGCAGGATTGGGATGGCATCACACCTTATGAAAACCAGGGCGATGAAGTGAACTTTCAGCTGTCACAAAGGGCTGACCACATTCCCAATGAATTTTACCGGTGGGTGCAATATAACCGGGCTATTGTCAACACCCGCGATGAACCATTGTCGGACCCGAGCAAATACCGGCGTATTCATCTTTTGGTCGGTGACTCGACGATGAGTGAGTTTGCCACCGCCATGAAGATGGGAACCACAACTCTTATGCTGGAAATCATGCAGTTGGGGGTTGCCAAACGCGAATGGATTCTTGCGGACTCGGTTTTTGCTATGCGTTCTATTTCTCGCGATCCGGAATTTAAATGGGAGGTGAAACTGGCTTCGGGAAAATCTTCCACCGCTTTGGAACTGCAATGGGATATTTTAAATACCTGTAAGGAACATCTGGCCGGGACAAACAGGGAGACCGACTGGATTCTGGAGGGCTGGGAATCGGTCTTGACCGATTTACCTAAAGGACCGGAAGCGTTGATCGGCCGAGTGGACTGGGCCAGCAAGTATTGGATGCTCAACGAGTTCAGAAACGAAGAAAACCTGGAATGGCATGATCCTTGGCTCAAAAGCCTGGATCTGGAATACCATAACCTGAATAAGGAAACCGGTTTGTTCTGGGGATTGGAAGCTAGTGGCGATGGTTACCGCAAAACTACCGATGAGGCCGTCGACTTCTCAAAAGTCAATCCGCCAAGAGGAACCCGGGCGCATGGCCGGGGAGAGCTTGTTAAAAGGCTCATAAACCAGGGTTCCCACATGGGTTATCTTATAGACTGGATCGGATTTCGCCTGAGTAAAACTGACGAACCGTTTCTGATGATCGATCCATTCATCTCCTATAAAGAAGAAATCATAGAGCATCTTGATCAGTTTGATTCTCTCCCCCACCAGGAAAATAAACAGGGTATGGGAAACCCTGAGCGACGCGGAAAAAAACCTTATGAGTGATTGCCTGTTCTGCAAAATCAGCGAGGGGACTACCCCTTCAGACAAGGTTTATGAATCGGACACCTTGTTCGCGATTAATGATATCAACCCGCAAGCTCCTACGCATATCCTGATCATTCCCCGAATCCATATGGCTACCTTGCTGGATGTCGAGGAGAAGGATCATACGTTGATGGGTTCGCTGATCAGTGTGGCAAACCAACTGGCGAAGGAGAGGGGACTCGATAAATCAGGGTTTCGGCTGGTGGTCAATTGTGGCGCCGGGGCCGGGCAGTCGGTGTATCATATTCATTATCATCTTTTAGGCGGTCGTGCCATGAACTGGCCGCCGGGTTAGAAAAATGGTTACCGCAGAACAATTATACGAAAAGCTTAAAGATATTCAGGTGGGTAATCCTGTTTGTCGGTTCACTCAGGAAAATTGTGAGACGTTGCTCCCCACCATCAGAAAGATTGAAGACCTCAAGCGCGAAAAAAATGCCATCATCCTCGCGCATAATTATGTCGCGCCGCAAATTTATTACAGTGTCGCCGATCACACTGGCGACTCTTATGGCCTGTCAAAAAAAGTTAAGGAATCCAATGCCGATGTCATCGTTTTTGCGGCGGAGCGCTTTTTGGCAGAGAGCGCCAAAAATCTTTATCCCAAAAAA
>WASV01004126.1_pt1 | contig 11873 bp, 10 predicted proteins | sample 5698531 | NCBI WGS metagenome assembly WASV01 (sample SAMN11175559, study PRJNA528189) | sponge metagenome | isolation source: marine sponge | host: Myxilla | place: Antarctica: Western Antarctic Peninsula, King George Island | collected 2013-01 | reverse complement strand
GAAGAAGACCAGAAATAATATTTAACAGTGTTGTTTTACCACAACCAGATGGGCCTAATAAAGCATAAGCACCACCATCTTCCCACTCCAAATCTATTTGTTTTAATGCCCAGTCATCGTCGTTGTTTGAATTGTCAGTATAGCTATGACGCAAACCTTCTAATTTTATACTGGCCATTATTTACCTATTAATTTAAAATGGTATTTTCATTATCATCAAACAAAATTCCTTTTGTCGTATCCATATACAATTCAATAACATCGCCAATATTACGCGAATAAACACCGGATATATGGGCAATCCAAAAACTATCATCATTCTCAAAATGTATAACGCTATCAGAACCACTTATTTCGGAGATATCAACAGTTCCTGAAATTTTAATAAATCCATCATGTTTAGCTTTAATTTTGAAATGATGAGGACGAATTCCAAAAGTGTAAGCCCCATCTGGTAAATTAGCGATGTTTTCTTTTATTTGCCACTTAATGCCTGAATTCATAAATAATTCATTTCCTTTTTTTACGACTTTAACCTCGTTCATCAGTGGATCAGAGAAAACCTGTGCACTAATACGATTAATGGGATGTTGATACACTTCGTTTGTAGGACCAAATTGAATAACTTTACCTTTATTAAGAATTACAGTATTGCCACCAAATAGTAATGCTTCAAGAGGTTCTGTGGTTGAATAGACTACGATAGAATCTCTTTTTGCTAATAATAGGGGTAGCTCATCCCTAAGTTCCTCGCGTAATTTATAATCAAGATTAGCAAGAGGCTCGTCTAACAAAACTAAACTAGAATCTTTTACCAGTGCTCTTGCCATTGCAGTACGCTGTTGTTGACCTCCAGATAACTCCAAGGGATTATGATCCAATAATGACGACAATTTTAACAATTCAGCAATATCACCAACGCGCTTTTTTATTTCAACTTCAGGCAGTTTAGCAACATAAAGTGGCGATGCAATATTATCAAAAACTGAAAAGTTTGGATAATTAATAAACATCTGATAAACCATCGAAATGTTTCGCTTTTGAACAGGTAACTTAGTCACATTCTGTCCATTAAAATAAATAGATCCACTATCTATACTCTCAAGACCAGCCATTATTTGCATTAATGTGGTTTTTCCAGATCCAGTGGTTCCTAGGAGTACATTAAAATCACCTGATTTTAATGTTAGGTTAGTAGGATAAATATGCGTTTCATTGCGAACTGTTTTAACAACTTCTTTTAATTGTAATTCCACAGAAAAATATGATTATTTCCAGCGTTCAACAAGCACATCATAATTAATTGTTTCACCTTGAGGTTTTTCGTTAGAAAGTTTGACTTTTGCACCACCTTTTCCAAGCCATTCAGAAGCGTCTTTCTCATCATTCAGACGAGGACCACAGCCACCATAGGTGTTATTAGCTTTATCTGCACGCTCCATTCTTGACATCGTTAAATCCATTTCAGCAGCTAAACGATCCATTGCTTGTTGTGGCGTAAATGTGCCAGAGTTTACATCACCAATATTCTGCCACCAAAGTTGTGCAAGTTTAGGATAGTCTGGCACATTAATGCCAGTTGGTGTCCAACGAACTCTATCAGGAGAACGATAAAACTCAACTAAACCTCCTAATTTTGGTGCACGCTCAGTAAATGACTTATGACGAATATCGCTATCACGAATCGGTGTTAAACCAACATGTGTTTTTTTCAGTGAAACACTTTTAGATACGACAAATTGAGCATACAACCAAGCGGCTTTACGTCTATCAAGTGGCGTAGACTTGAAAAAAGTCCAAGAACCAGTATCTTGATAGCCTAACTTTTGACCATTTACCCAATATGGGCCATGAGGTGATGGAGCCATACGCCATAATGGTGTACCACTATCATCAACAGTATTATTGCCTGATTCTTTAGGCGCTACCATTGAAGCTGTAAATGCCGTGTACCAGAATATTTGTTGAGCAACATTGCCCTGAGATAAAGCAGGTAAGGACTGATAGAAATCGTAATCTGCTGCACCAGGAGGCGCATATTTACGCAACCACTCATCCCATTTACGAATAGCATAAACCGCAGCAGGACCATTCGTACCTCCGCCTCTAGAAACTGAACTACCTGCAGGATTACAAGATCCTTTTTCCATGCGGATACCCCATTCATCAATCGGACGACCATTAGGTAAGCCTTTAGAACCAGCACCTGCCATAGATAACCAAGCATCAGTCATACGCCAACCAAGGTCTGGTGCGCGTTTACCATAATCCATATGACCATAAATACGCTTACCATCAATTTTTTTAACATGTACCGAGAAAAACTCAGCAATATCCTCATAAGCAGACCAATTAATCGGAACACCTAAATCGTAGCCGTATATGTTTTTAAATCGCTTTTTAAGATCGGCTCTATCAAACCAGTCTTTACGGAACCAATAAAGGTTAGCAAACTGTTGATCGGGTAATTGATATATCTTACCATCAGGACCAGTTGTAAAACTAATACCCATAAAGTCATCAATATCTAGTGTAGGTAATGTTACATTCTTACCTTCACCGGCCATAAAATCAGATAGATTTACTGCTAATTGAAGGCGTGAATGTGTACCAATTAAATCAGAATCATTAATGTAAGCGTCATACAAGTTTCTATTAGTTTGCATCTGAGTTTGTACCGCCTGTACAACCTCTCCCTCGCCTAAAAGTTGGTGATTAACTTTGATACCAGTAATTTCTTCAAAGGCCTTAGTGAGTACTTTAGATTCATATTCGTGAGTTGGTATGGTTTCTGATAAAACATTAATCTCCATACCTTGATAAGGCTTTGAAGCTTTAATAAACCAATTCATTTCATTTCTCTGTTCACTTTTTGAAAGTGTTGATGGTTGAAATTCATCATTAATCCAACGATTAGCATCGCTTTTTCCAGCATAGGTAAAACCCGCACTAGAAAATGTCACAATAAGGGTTGTTACCGCAATAAGTTTATGTTTCATAATTACTCCTTTATAGTTTACTTTTACTAAATAAATGGCACTTAAACAAAAATTCAATATTTTATTATGCAATATCGTAAAGTAATGTATATATATTGTCAAGTATTTAAAAAAATAATTAAATTTATACTAAGTAAATTTAATCATAAGTTCGACATTTTATAATCAGCCAAATAGTTATATTGAACATTTTAAACGAGATCTAATCGTGTAAAAAACAGAGATAAGACCTCAATTCTCTTCACAATCTTTGCAGAAGATTGAACCTCTAATTACATACAGCTAAACCAAAAAAAAGCCATATCTAATGACTAGACATGGTTTCTTATCATTCTATTCCTTTTACTTTAAACATCTCAAACAACTTGTTGTGAACACTCTGAACTTTTTATAAGGAAGGTGATCCAGCAACACCTTCTAGCAAATAACTACCTTATTTAACTATTAATAGACAGTCTAAAATACCATCAATCATAAATAAAAAATCAAAGGGTTTGGTATCACTTGATTTTTCTTTAATTTTTGATTTTAATACTATTTGCTACGAGGGTAGGCGTAGCTGTTTACTTTGCTGGTTAAAAGCGGTATTGATGCTAATGCTTCTACTAATTTCACTGCACAAACCACGCCATCTAAAACTGGGATTTGGCAAGTTTGACTTAATTCTGCTGTTAAATCTGCCATACCCGCACAGCCTAATATAATGGCCTCACAACCATCTTGCTGTTTTGCTTGTTGAATTTGTTCAATAATTTTTTGTTTTGCCACACTCCCAGAATCTTCTAAATCAAGCACGGATATATCAGCGGCACGAACCTTTTTGCAAAGATGATTTTTGCCATAACGAACAACCATTTCTTCAATAATCGGCACGGATCGGTTGAGGGTTGTCACAATAGAAAATGAAGCAGCAATTAACGATGCACAATGCATAGCCGCCTCACCAATACCAATAACAGGCTGTGCGGTTAGCTCTCGACAAGCATTAATACCTGGGTCATCAAAACAAGCGATGATAAATCCATCAACCCCAATGTTCTGAGCTTTTTTAACCTCATCTATCAAACCAGGTAGTGCTAATATGCCATCATAATGCCCTTCAATACTAGGGGGAGAATTTGTAGGATTACTGGCTAAAATTTGGGTATCTTTATGGGCAACCTGCCTAGCAGCATCAGCAATTTTATCAGTCATGCTTATTGTTGAATTAGGGTTAATAACTGCAATTTTCATATTATTTATGTCTCCCCACTCAGATAAAGTTTACGAATACGGTCATCATCTAAAAGATCCTTAGAATAACCAGATATAACCACTTTACCCGTGCCCATCACATAAGCACGATGCGAGATATTAAGTGCCATTTTTGAGTTTTGCTCAACTAAAATAATCGATACCTTTTCTTGTTTATTAATATCAACAATAGAACGAGCAATATCTTGTACTATTTTTGGTGCAATACCTAATGAAGGCTCATCCATTAACAATAATTTTGGCCTTGCCATTAAAGCGCGCCCGATGACTAGCATTTGTTGTTCACCACCACTCATTGTAGAGGCTTGCTGCTTAAATCGTTCTTTTAGGCGAGGAAACTTGACTAAAATTTTTTCTAAATCATGGGCAATTTCAACTTTGTCAGAGCGGAAAAATGCCCCCATTAACAAATTATCTTGCACATTCATATAAGGAAAAGCACGTCTTCCTTCTGGCACCATCGCAATACCTGCCTTGACAATTGCATCAGCATTCATATTATTAATTTGCTTGCCTTGATAAGTGATGGTACCATTTTTAACTTTATTGAGTCCAGTAATGGCGCGTAATACCGAAGATTTACCCGCACCATTTGCGCCAATTAAAGAAATAATTTCGCCTTCTTTTAAATTCAAAGACACATCAATTAGTGCATGAATATGGTCGTAATAAAGATTAATTTTATCTACACTAAGCATATTTATCAATGGATACCAAAGTCATCACTACCTAAATACGCATCAATCACTTGTTGATTTTTTTGGATGATTTCTGGCTTACCTTCAGCAATCTTTTCACCAAAATTAATCACCACAATTCTGTCTGATATTTTCATCACCGCCTGCATATCATGCTCGACCAATAACACGGTAACGCCCCGATTACGCACTTGATTTATTAAGTCAACCATGGTGTTAGTCTCGTCGCTATTCATACCAGCAAAAGGCTCATCTAATAGCAAAACTTTAGGATTAGCCGCTAGTCCAATCGCTATTCCTAAAGCGCGCAAAGACCCTTGTGGTAAATTAGAAGCAAATTCTTCAGCGACTGTATTTAACCTTAAAAAGGTCAAAATTTCATCTGCTGACTCAGCAAAAGCAAGCTCATCTTGTTGTGAGGTTTTCGTTTTAAAAAAATAACCCAGTAACGAGGCCTTTGAGCGTAAATGATGAGCGGTAATCACATTATCACGAACAGTCATATCCTTAAAAATAGTCATTTCTTGAAAGGTGCGTATCACGCCTTTTCTAGCAACAATATGTGGCTGTAAATTAGAAATTTTTTCGCCATTAAAAAACACTTCGCCTGAGCTGACTCGTAAAAAAGAAGAGATTAGTTTAAACAAAGTTGATTTACCAGCGCCATTAGGACCAATAATAGAAAGAATTTCATTTTCTTTTACTGAAAAACTAACATTATTAACCGCGGTTAGACCACCAAAATAGCGAGTAAGATTTTTAACTTCTATAATATTACTCATAATTTTTCTTAAAAAATGTCGCCAATTTTTTAAAATTAAAACTAGGTAATCCGTTAGGCAGCCATAGTATTAATACAATCAAAATGACTGAGTAAATTAATAATTGATATTGGGCGGCAAAAAACAAGAAATCCCAGCCAAGATACAATACTAATGTCCCTAACATAGGGCCAAACACATAATTTAAGCCACCCAAAAAGCAATTAAGCATAAAATTAATAGAATCTTGCACGGTAAAGCTAGAGGGATAAATTGATTGAGAAATTGCAACGAATATCGCGCCACTAATTCCCCCTAAAAAAGATGAAATAGCATAAGCAATCACCCGCAAATAAGCGATATTAACCCCAATAGAAGTGGCTAATTCCTCATTTTGCTGTAACGATTTACAAAGCACACCTAAGCGAGAATGTTTAGCACGATAAAGGCTAGCAAAAGCAGCAATCATTAAAATAACAGCCACATAATAAAAGCCTATTTTTACGTTAGATAAAGTAGCAAAATCAGGAATAATAGTAACACCAAACACCTCTAACGAACCTGGTAAAGGAATACTAACAATGCCTCTGGAGCCATTTGTAATCGGTATAGCTTGCACAAAAAGACGGGCAACTTCGGTTGATATTAAAGTAACCATGGCAAAATACACGCCTTTTAATCGCAAAATCGGCAAACCAATACCAATACTAATCACGGCACAAAATAACCCAGCTATGGGTAAAGTCAACCAAAAAGACACGCCATATTTGACAACCAATACAGCAGACACATAACCACCAATCAACGCATAAGCACCCTGTCCTATGTTGATCCGACCAATAAAAAAAGTCAGCCAAACACCGCCACTAGCAATACTCAGCAGGGCAACTGAGGTTAGGACATAAAATAAATCACCGCGCTGAAAAAAAATCAACATCTGCGGAACAATCAGTAGAACAACGATTAAAAAAATACCAACCGCTATATTTTGTTTTGTTAGCCCCATGGTTTACCCATCAATCCTTGCGGACGAATACTTAAAAATATCATCAAACTAACAAAAATAAGTAGATTAGTCACATCACCATAAGCGTACAATAATCCCAGCCCTAATGCTTCTACCATACCCAAAATAAAGCCACCGACAATCGCCCCAGAAATAACACCCGCACCGCCTATCATCACCATCATAAATGCTTTAATAGATATCGCACCACCAATACCAGAACTGACACCGGTTATTGAGACAAGTAAACCACCAACAATACCTGCTAACATCGCCCCTAAGGCAAAACCAATCATAGAATACCTGTCAACATTCACCCCCATTAGCTGAGCGGCGACTCTGTCTTGTGCTAATGCGCGCATTGCTCTACCCGCTTTACTGTATTGCATATAGCTAATAAATCCAACAATCAAGAAAACAGCGATAACAGCAACCAAAATACGATCATAAGGAATAACAATATTCAGGCTTTCAATGTCTAGTATGCCATCAACGATTTTTGGTACGCCTTTTTGCTTTTCACCAAACGACAATAAAATAATACTGTCTAACAAAAATGCAGTAGCAGCAGCCAATAACATCGTGCTTTCTTCTCGAGTGCTACGCTTTAGTGTGGTGCGAAACAAAAAACGCTCAAATAATATACCGATAATAGCCAGTGTTAATGCCGAGGCAATCAAACCCACAATAAAAGGTAAACCGAACTGACCATAAACGGTATAAGTAACAAATCCACCTAAAACATACATTTGCCCGTGTGCAAAATTAAGTATATTCATTAAAGCAAAAATAAGCGTTAGCCCCAATGCAATTAGGGCATATTGTGCACCTAAATACAGACCATTAACAATGATTTGTTCCATGGAATAATTCTATTAAATGTATTTTTAGGGTCTTAACTTATTGTCAAAACCCTGTTATTTTTAGATAAATCTAATCAACTTCAGCAATAAACAACGTTTTAAAACTACCATTACGATATTCATTAATGACCATCGGTACTGATACTTGTCGTTTTTGACCAAATGAAGTTTCACCCACATAACGAAGTTTTTTATCGCCTTTAAGATAAGGGTTTCTAACATCCAGTGTATCCATTGCTTTTTTGAACTCGTTAATATCGTTGATGCCTTTAGGGTTAGCTTTTAGTGTTTCAAGAATGTATTCAAGTGCATAAACTTTTGTATTAGATTCATCGTCATACAGGCCGTATTTTTCGGTATAACGCCTGACAAATTCATCCATAGCAGCAGTACGAATCTCTGGTGTGGATGCACCACCTACTGATATAAATCCATTCGCATAATTGCCAGCACTCTCACGCAATTGAGTTGAGTCTTGCGCGGTTTCGGTAGAAATAAGTCCCTTAAAACCCAGTTCTCTTGCTGCTCTAATTAATAAGGGTGCATTACCCGGTGATACACCAGAAAGCACTAAAAGATCAGGTTTTTGACGAACAATAGGAGTCAAGATAGGGGTGAAATCACGCGTATCATTTTGATAAGCATTGCGAGAAGCAAGCACTTTTAAATTTAAGGCCTTAGCCGCTTGAACACCGCCGTCTCTTTGTGATAATGGATCTGACTCGTTAGCCGCTATAAACGACACCGTTTTAACATTCTTGCTATCACGAAGGTATTTATAAATAGCGGGTGCAGATTGATAATTAGCAATCATACCCAATACAGCATTAGAGGCTGGTTTTTGATAAAGTGATTTAGGAAAAGCATAAGGAAAATACATAATTCCTTCTTTTTCAGCTACAGGACGAACCGCAGCGGCACCATCATCAACATTAGGTCCAACAACATAATGAATGCCTTTTTGTGCCATTTTTTCCATACCAGAAATTGCGCGTTTCGGGTCTTTTTGGTCATCAAAAGTAACAATTTCTATGTCATAAGTCTTGCCACCAATATTGATGCCACCTAGCTCATTAACCCAATCAGCTCTGACTTGCATAGAACGCACATTAGAAATACCCCAAGCAGCAGCAGGGCCACTAGTTACCCCGACAAATCCTATCTGCAAAATTGGATTAGCCGCATAAACACTACCCAAAAAGAAACTAGTTATTATTAGTAAACTAGCGCGTGTAAACACAGAAACACTGCCAAACCATTTTGTTTGATGCTTAACTTGATTGTTATTTATTTTATTCATTTTTTTACTCCTAAAATTGACAAAAAAATATCACCTAAAACTATAATAACATAAAATTATTAACAAAACTACAAAAAAATTATGCAATTATTTGCCTCAAAAAATAATCTATTTATAGATAAAATCACATAGTTAGAAACTATTAACCTATAGATAGTTTTATTTCTAATGCCAAGTTTAAATCATTAAAATACAAATGTCAACTGTATTGTTTTATATTTTAATATAAATTGTATACAATTTATTATTTTGGCAAACCATTACAACAATAGTTACTCTATTTTTTAATTTTTTTGTAAGAGCGTTATATGTTTATGAATGACATTTTGCTACCATAAGTTGCTCAAAAGCTAGCGCAATCCAACCGCTTACTAACATATCAAACCACTGCTCAACGCCGCTACAGGCAATAACTACATTTCTGTAAACAAAAGAACCGTAAAATGGCAAATCGCCTTCTCGCAGAGATGAGGGATATTGTGTTTGTATCACGATGTTTGCCCCGGTATCACGCCAAGCTTGTTCAGCTTTATTCCTTGCAAATTCATCATAGGGGTTTTCCCAAATTTCTGTATTACAAATAGATTCTTGATACAAAATCGCATCGTTAAAACTAGATTCCCATGGTTTTAGTCTAGGATCCATAATCACGATATGAAGTTCTTTTTGATTTGTTTACTTGAATAATTCTTCAATTGAAGGTTTCATCAAGGCAACAGCTTGACGCGCTGTATCTTTGTGTTTCATCATTAAATCAGGTTAACTAAAATGATTTATTTATTTTGATTACTAGCGAAGTTTTCTGCAAAAAAATCAACCATAGTAGGTACATTTTTACTGCCATAACCACTTTTAACTGCAAGCGATAAAGCCTCTGAAGTCGCTTTCCCAATTAAACTTGATGCGTTTAAATCACTCGTCATATTGTCATAATACCCAAGGTCTTTACACGCGTTACCTACAGAAAATGCGAACTTGCTAGAATCACCATCTACAGCATTTGCTTTCACAAGATCCATCATCGCTGAGTGTAATGGACCAGCTGACATAATATTATACAAATCTGTTCGTGAGATATTCGCTAAGTCTGCAATAGCAAATGCTTCAGACATAGCTGTTGCAAGGGTCATTCCACAGAAATTATTGATTAATTTTAATGTATGTCCAGCACCTAACTCTCCAACATGAAACACATTTTCAGCCATACTTTGAAAGACTGGCTTAACTTTGTCATAATCAGATTTTTCTCCAGCAGCCATAATATTAAGTAGTCCATCTTTAGCGTGTGCGGGCGTTCTACCTAATGGTGCATCCATATAATGTGCGCCTGCCTCTTTTAGTTTTGCACCAATCATTTTGGTAGATTCTGGCAACGATGTTCCTAAATCTACAACCATCGTTTCTGGTGTAATACCAGCAAGAATACCTCCTGAATCAAATATCAAGGACTCAACAGATTTAGAGGTATCAATACAGATGAGAATAACCTCAACCATACTTGCTAATTCTTTACCATTTTTTGCCTCTACTGCACCTCGTGAAACTGCGTGTTCAATCGCTTTAGAACGGCTTCTCCCTAAAATAGTCAACGGGTAGTTTAGATCTTGTAATCTGTTTACAATTGCAGATCCCATTAGACCTAAGCCAACAAAACCGATTTTTGGAAGTGTTTTATCTATCATAATTTATAACCTATGTTAATTGCTGTAATTTTAAAAAATATTACATCAATGTATTAAAAAATACTGCTATCAAAACCTTTAAACGCAGTACTATCCTTCTTTTAATGCCAAAACTACAAGGCATTTGCTACTTTCTTGTATTTTGCCAATCCTAATAAATACTAACAATGAATGACCCTTAAATTCGTCAATTTAAATCTGTCAACCTATTTAGAATTAAGGTATCTCATCTTTGCGTTCTACCTATACCGCCTGCCATCACTGTTTCAACCTCGTTTAAAGACGCCATAGAATTATCACCTGGTGTTGTCATGGTCAAAGCACCATGTGCATGACCGTATTCAATCGCCATTTGCAGATCGTCTTTTTCCATCAATCCATAAATAAGCCCAGCTGCAAAACCATCTCCACCGCCAATTCTGTCTAAAATATCAAGATTGTTGATGGTGCTAGAATGGTAAAAGGTTGAACCTTCCCAAGCAATAGCGGACCAATCAATTTGACTAGCATTGGTTACTTGCCTAACCGTTGAAGAAAACACTTTTATGCTCGGAAATTTAACAACAGCTTTAACTATCAAATTTTCAAAGTCTTGAGTGCTCAAATTAGAAGGATTTTCTGCTTCTGATTTAACCCCAAGCAATGCAGGAAATCCAATCATTACATCAACTAAGGGTGCAAGTTTCTGATTAACGACTTGGCATTGCAAAAGACCACCTCTTTGCGCCCATAATGAAGCGCGATAGTTTAAATCATAAGAGACAATAGTGCCATACTTTTTAGCTATTTGCATAGCTTCAATGACAACATTGTAAGAGTTATCCGAAAGTGCTGCGTAAATACCACCCGTATGAAACCAACGAACGCCCAACTCTCCAAAAATATAATCCCAGTCAATATCTGCTGGCTTAATTTGTGAGGTTGCACTATATCCTCTATCTGAACAACCAACGGTGCCACGAATGCCAAAACCACGCTCAACAAAATTCAAACCATTACGAACGGTTCGACCAATGCCATCGTAGTCAAACCATTTTACAAAAGACTGATCAACGCCACCCTGAAGAATTAAGTCTTCAAGTAACAAGCCTGTTTCGTTTTTTGCAATGCCTGTTACTATAGCAGCACGCTGATTAAAACAACGACGCAATCCACGAGCAACATTATATTCTCCACCCCCTTCCCACACTTTAAAGTTGCGCGTGCGACGAATTCGTTCCTCTCCTGACTCAAAACGAAGCATTACCTCACCTAGTGATAAAATATCATAGCGACACTTTGAAGCGGGTTTAATTTTTAATATCATATTT
>WASV01073235.1_pt1 | contig 11904 bp, 11 predicted proteins | sample 5698531 | NCBI WGS metagenome assembly WASV01 (sample SAMN11175559, study PRJNA528189) | sponge metagenome | isolation source: marine sponge | host: Myxilla | place: Antarctica: Western Antarctic Peninsula, King George Island | collected 2013-01 | reverse complement strand
ACTTGGAGAATGGGGTACCCGAAACAGTGTTTTATATTACCAGCATGGAATCCTTACACTGAAAAAATAACCCTTGAATATACAGCCATGGCAAACAAAAAAAAACAACGACTAAAGCAAAGAAAAAAAGTGATGCTTTCCGCTACCAAGCACTCTTTAATCTCTCCGCAAGAAATGGCGTCACCACCAGCCAAAGCACCATGGCACACGTTCGACATCACCAGATTTGCTGCGTACCCCCTGCTCGCCATTCTGGCACTGTGCGTGCTGGCGGCAGTTAGCTATTATCCTGCCAGTCTCGCCCAGTTTGTCTGGGATGACTATGCCTTTACTACGGCGCTCCCAGTACAAAACCTCTCCGGCATTTGGCAAATATGGTTTCAGCCAACTACACTGGTACACGAAGGGCATTATTGGCCAATTGTATACACGACTTTTTGGTTGCAGCACAAGTTGTGGGGGTATTCGACAGTCGCCTACCATGTCGCAAACATCGTGTTTCACATATTCACGTCATTATTACTATGGCGCTTAATGCGGCGGTTGGAAATTTCCGGTGCATGGTTAATAGCGGCGATATTTGCAATACATCCCGTTCATGTAGAGCCGGTGGCTTGGGTCATTGGGCGCAAAGATGTTCTTGCCGGTTTGTTTACCATCGCCTGCTTGCTCACTTATCTGCGCTTCGGGCAAAGTCGGCGACTAGCCCATTACTTATTTGCACTCTGCTTATATGTCTTGAGCATGTTCTGTAAAACGACCGTAGTCACGTTGCCGGTGGTCATCCTCATTATGCTGTGGTGGAAAAATTCGAACCTTACTAGGCACGATATCTTTCGAATAACTCCATTTCTATTAGTAGGCGGGGTTGTCACTATTGCTAACTGGCTCTCTTACAGTTCCAGAGAAGTGCTCAACTTCAGTTACACTTTGATTGAAATCTCCCTGTTTGCCGCTCAGTCGTTATGGTTTTATGCGACAAAAGTGCTCTGGCCTACCAATTTAGCAATCGTATATCAGCACTGGGAAGTCGGTACTGGAAATTTAGTGGCGTGGGCTTGTTTGATAAGTTCCATAACAATGGCGGTAGCATTATGGACCTACCGGAACCGCATCGGTCGTGGCCCATTTGCGCTGCTGGCATTTTTTGTGGTGACGCTTTCACCAACGCTTGGATTTATCGACTACGGCTATATGCAATTTTCTTTTGTTGCCGACCGTTATCAATATATTGCATCTGCCGGCGTGATTATTGCAGCCGTCGGTATCGCGGTACACATCGGTGCCAAATTGCCGGGGATTCTGCAAACGGTTGCGACATGGGTGCTACCAACCATCATCCTTTCGATATTTGCAAGTCTCACTTGGGCGCAAAGCAGTGTCTATGAAAACCGCCGATCATTTTTTGAGTATATTGTTGCCCACAACCCTACCGCTCGTAACGCGCAGTATAATTTGGGCAATGCCTATTACAGTTTCCAGCAAAATGATAAAGCACTCGAAGCCTATCTGCTTGCAATCGAGCAACGCCCCTCGTATCAACCAGCGCATATTGGAGCAGGGTTTATCAATCTCGAGCAGGGAGATCTGAAAGAGGCGGAAAAATACTATGGGAATGCATTGCGGCTAGATCCAAAAAATGTGGAAGCCCTTGAACACTTCGGACAATTGGAATTGATAAAAGGCTCCCCGTTAGAAGCAATGAAGTACTTCCGACACATTCTCAGGGTAAATCCGAGTTTTGCGAAAGCGTATTATGGAATCGGTGTGGCTCTTACGCACCTCAACCGATATCAGGAGGCTTTACAGTACATTGATCAAGCACTGGCACTGAACCCTAATTTGGAAGATGTTCAAGCTGCTCGATTGAATCTATTGGCACTAATAAAAAAAGCGAATGCGGATGCCGTCAAGCAGTGACTCAAGCAGTGACGCTACCAGTTTCAGAAAAATCGAGTAAGTTCTCGTTGCTGGATTTAGCACTATTGATGCGGTCGTGGTCCACCTGTTTGAGGTAACTTGCGCTTATGTCGCCAGTGATGTATTCGCCGCTGAAGCACGAGGTGTCAAACTCGCTAATCTGTGGGTTGCATCTTTTTACCGCCTCTATCAAATCATCAAGTTCTTGATAAAACAATTTATCGGCACCAATTTCTTGACAAATTTGGTCATGGCTACGGTTGTGAGCTACCAACTCCGATGTTGACGGTATATCAATGCCATAAACATTTGGGAAGCGTACCGGCGGCGACGCAGACCCCAAATACACTTTTTTTGCGCCGGCTTCGCGCGCCAATTCAATAATTTTCTGTGAAGTCGTTCCGCGCACAATCGAGTCATCTACTAAAAACACATTTTTTCCCTTAAACTCCGAACCAATCGGATTGAGTTTCTGGCGTACCGAGTGCCGTCGTTCGGACTGCCACGGCATGATGAATGTCCTACCGATATAGCGGTTTTTCATAAAACCTTCACGATAGGGAATTTTTAATACTCTGCCGATTTCTAGTGCCGCCGTCCTGCTTGTGTCCGGCACTGGGATTACTACATCGATATCGTGTCCTGGCCATTTTTGTTTGATCTGATTGGCAAGGTTTTCCCCCATGTTCATGCGTGTTCGATACACTGCAATGTCGTTGAGAATCGTATCGGGTCTGGCAAAATATACATATTCAAATATGCACGGCGCAAATTTGTATTTTGAGTTGGCAGTATAGATTTTGTTATGCATGTTGCCTGCAATGTCCACAAAAATAGCTTCGCCCGGGCGCACATCGCGCTCTAACTTATATCCAAGCATATCAAGTGCAACGCTTTCTGAGGCAAACATGTGCGCAGTCTTACCCTTAATCTGCCGCTTCCCATAAGTCAGCGGACGGATTCCATAAGGATCACGAAACGCGATAATTCCAATACCGACCACCATGACAACTACCGCATAAGCACCTTTGCATCGCTTGTACACACCGCTGACAGCCGTAAATAAATCTTCGGGTGACGCACGAAGGCTTTTCGTACTAATTATGTTACGCAATTCGTGTGCAAAAACATTGAGCAAAACCTCCGAATCGGAAGTAGTATTCAGCTGGCGTAAATCTTGCCTGAATAGTTCATCGTTAAGGGAAGCCGCGTTGGTTAAATTTCCGTTATGCGAAAGGGCAATACCAAACGGTGAGTTGACGTAGAAAGGCTGTGCTTCAGCCCGAGAATCACTACCAGCAGTTGGATAGCGCACATGCCCGATTCCCATCGTACCTTTCAATTGCAACATGTGCCTAGTGTGGAAAACATCGCGCACGAGCCCATTATCTTTACGTAAATAAACTCGTCTTTCAGCACAGGTCATGATCCCAGCGGAATCTTGTCCGCGATGCTGCATGACGGTCAGCCCGTCGTATAAAGCCTGATTAACCGATTCGGGACTCAGAATACCAATAATTCCACACATCAGATAGTTCCATTACGATCAAAATAGGCTGCTTGTTCGGGGGGTAATAAGTTCCGCAATAATTCGGCTATCGGTCTGAAATAAGGTTCAAGCAACGATTCATCCCACCAGGGCTCTACGGTTTGATTAGTGAATATCGCTACTAATATCAAGATGGCTACAACAACCCCTCCTCGTACAATACCAAACAGCATCCCTAATAATTGATCGACACCGCCCACCGCATTGAGTGGTATAAGACGCTTAACAAGAAGTGAAATGATCCAGCATCCTAGATAAACCACCAGAAAAACTATTGCAAATGTGGCAAACTTGCGCCAAGACGATGTCTCAATATAGGGTATGAGATGGGTTTCACTGACTGGCGTATATATGTAGGCTACCCATAGTGCGACAATCCACGAGAGCGAAAACACCTCTCGAACAAAGCCGCGTTTTAGCCCGATCACTAGCGAAGCTATTAGTATAACCGCGATAAGAATATCGACGCTATTCATATTAGTTCATCTAGAAAATGACACTTTGGCACATTCCATAATCTACTTCCACCGATCAAAATTGTTACTCATAGGTGCCACTAATAGTGATTTAAGTATAACACACCGTATGTAATCATTGTTGATTGATCACAAACCCTTTTTCACCAGTTAGTGCCTCTAAGCGTTTGCCGACCTCTCTTGCTAGCCCGCTTTCCGCATATGGGCCTAACCAGATGCGGGTGGCACTCTTTCCGTCGGCTAGTGCTACCACCGTTTGGTGTGCTTCAAGTCCTTGCTTTTTGAGGATACCTAACACTGAAACGATATTCTGTTGCTGCGAAAATGTGCCCACTCGGACAAACCAGCCAACCAAGACTTCTAGGGTTTCAGGTGGTTGAACAGGAGCAGAAACTGGGGTGGATAGTACATCTGCTTGTTTAACGAGTCCTTCCTCGATAACCGCCACTTGCTGCGACGACTGAGAAGGATCGGGCACTGGTTGAGGCTTTAGCACCTGAAACGTGAATATATCTTGATTAATCGACGGTTCAGTATCCCCTACTCCACTTTGATTTTTTGGTTCAGATAGCAACCATGGGATGCCCAACACTGCTACAGCAATCAAGATGATTGAACCCGTAAGGCGATGCTTTAACTGATATTTGGTTTTTGCTACAACCATAGTCCAGGAGGTTAGGTTAACGGGAAGTTAGGTTAACAGGTACTTGTGCTTTGGTAGCCAGATTCAAAAGGTGTATCGGTGTCCGTTAGACGCATTCAACCTATCTTTTTAGCTTGCTCAAGATGAGAGATAATAACACCAATCAAGCGAAACGACCCAAAAATTGCCACTATATCGCGTGCGTGTGCAGTCCTCATCGCAGTCAAATATGCATCACTTGGGGATGCGCAAGCAATTGCTGATGATCCAGCACTGACTAATTTCCATTGCTGCCAAAGAGTTTGTGCGGTTTGCCCGCGCTCGCCCGCTAATGTAGCAAAATACCAATGGTCGATCACCCCTTCCAATCGCTCGATAACCTTCACGCTTGGCTTATCAGAAAGAATCCCGAACACACCATGAATTTTTCGATGGGTGGTTTTCTCATGGATAGTTTTCTCAATGAGAAAATTTGCCAATTTATCGACCGCATCCAAATTGTGTGCTACATCGAGGATAATTTCAGGCGAACCACTGAATTGTTCGCAACGTGCCGATAATTGGGTATTCGCCAACCCGGCCTCCAAGCTTTGCGCGGTGACTCCAGTTTTTGCCTGTGTCAATGCCAATGTTGTGATCACCCCCCCAAGATTATTGCGCTGCGGTGCGTCGTCAAATGGTGGGGTAAGGTTCCGGATGCTCCGCCATTGTGGCATAAATGCTGGGTGCTTTCCATTCCAAGTGATTTTACCATCTGAGTGTTCGATTTGGTAATCGCGCCCGTTTTGTACCAATAAGCAGTTATGCTCGGCGGCGATGCGCGCAATACACGAAGGGGGGGTCGGATCAGCGCACACGGCTAATGCATTTGGTTTCATTATGCCGGCTTTTTCCGCCGCAATCTCATCTCGGTTAGTACCCAGCCATTGAGTGTGGTCGATACCAATCGAAGTAATCAATGCAATATCATTATCGATAATGTTGACCGCGTCGAGCCGCCCACCCATGCCAACCTCAAGGAGGGATATTTCCACCTGCTGCTGCCAAAAAACCAATAGTGCGCATAGCGTACCAAACTCGAAATAAGTAAGCGGTATATTGTCTCGTGCATACTCAATTTTGGTAAACGCACGGCACAACTCGGCATCTGAAACCGCCTCCCCGCCGACCCGTATCCGCTCGTTATACTTAACGAGATGTGGTGATGTATAACTACCAACTTTTAGTCCAGCATATCGAAACACCGATTCCAGCATAGCAATGCACGAGCCTTTGCCGTTAGTGCCAGCAACAGCAATCACCAAACCACTGGGACGACCACATAAATTCCCCCAAACCTTCGCGACGCGCTCTAAACTCAAGTCGATGCTACGCCAATATTGTTTTTCAATGTGTGTAAGCCAATCTGCGAGCATCCAACTTTGATAAATACTGCGATGCACGCGCTTACTCATGCCAATTCTGACACCTGTTTTCGTTTCCATAATGGGTACCGAGCACAATGTCTTTTAGACAAGCCTGCTTCATTTACCGTCGAAGCCAAAGTTGATCAGTAGCGAGGTAACTGTATCGCGCAATTTGCGTCGGTCGACAATCATGTCGATCGCACCATGGGAAAGTTGAAATTCAGTACGTTGGAAACCTTCGGGTAACGTTTCGTGGACAGTTTGTTCGATAACACGCGGACCGGCAAAACCTATTAATGCCCCAGGCTCGCCGATGATAACATCACCAAGCATTGCCAGGCTCGCCGATACCCCACCCATGGTTGGATTGGTCAACACCGAAATATATGGAATCGAACTAGCCTGCAAGCGCGTGATAGCGGCGGCGGTTTTAGCCATTTGCATCAGTGAGTATAAAGATTCTTGCATACGTGCTCCGCCGCTCGCGGCAAAACAGATCAATGGTTGATGGTGTTCAACACTGTAATTTACCGCTTGCAAAAAGCGTTCGCCAACCACTGACCCCATTGACCCGCCCATGAAGCGGAATTCGAAAGCAACGGCGGTTACCGGTATATCATGTAATTTTCCATGTGCGACTAATAACGCTTCGGTCGAATCGCTTGCTTTACGCGCTTCGGTCAAGCGATCTCGATATCGTTTGCTGTCACGAAACTTCAAGATGTCGACCGGACGTACTGCTTCTGCTAGCGAGGAGAATGTGCCTTCGTCAAAAAATGCCTGCAACCGCTCACTAGCCGAAATACGCATGTGGTGGTTGCATTTTAGACAAATTTTCAAACTAAGTTTCAGCTCGACCGCATAGATAACAGATTGGCAACCGGGGCATTTCTCCCAGATACCTGCAGGCACGCCATGTTTTTCAACTTTCGTGCGGTTCTTGATTTTTGGTGGGATTATTTTTTGAAACCAATTCATATATTTACACTACATAGTTCATCTAAATAATTATCTGCAATCTGCAACTTTTTCGCAAAACAAATAGATTTTTTCACGCACCTTGACCCCATCCCGTTCAACCCCACTGCTTACATCAACAGCATATGGAGTAGTCTGCTTAATCGCATCACCGACATTTTCCGGAGTCAGTCCACCGGCTAGAATGAGTGGTAAATTGGCACCGTAATTCGCCTGTTGCCAATTAAAAACTTTGCCACTTCCGCCGTCACAACCGGTGACGTGCGTATCGAGCAAAATACTGCACGCAGATGAATAGCGTGCTTCTAATCGCACTAAATCAGTATCAGCAGAAACCCGTAATGCTTTTATATATGGTTTGCCAAAAGCCGAACAGAAATCAGCGTCTTCGGTACCATGAAATTGTAGATAATCCGGAGCGACTTGCGCAATCATCGAACGCACAAACTCGAGTGTCGGATTCACCATCACCGCCACAGTTTTAACAAACAGTGGTAGTGCCCGTCGAATCACAGCGGCGTTTTCAAACGCGAGATGACGCGTACTGGGTGGATGGAACATTAAACCAATGGCATCGGCACCCGCATCTGCCGCTACGCGGGCAATATTCGGATCGGTTACCCCACAAATTTTGATTCGTGTTCGCATATTTACCGCTAATTAATTCGCTCGTCATTGCTCAAACGTGCCTCAGACATGCCAATATTTTACCAAAAACGGCACGGCTTCGGGGGCACAGGTAAGTTAAAACGTCGATCATATTGAACCCCGACAAAGTAGAGTCCGTCGGGGGGGGCAGTGACTCCGGCATGGATACGGTCTCGCCCGGCAAGTACTAGCCGAGCCCAGTCAACATCCTCTCGACCTTCACCGATGCGTAGTAAAGTTCCAGCGATATTGCGCACCATGTGATGTAAAAAACCATCTGCCCGAATATCGATCCAAATCCATTTGTCATCACGTTTGATCAGTAGCTCTCGAATTTCCTTATGCGGGTCTTTAGATTGGCAACTGGCTGCTCGAAACGCACTAAAATTGTGCCGCCCAAGCAATGCCAATGCCGCTTCTTGCATGGGTTTGACTAATAACTCAGCCTGGTGCCAAGTAACTCGCCCATGCAAATAGGACGGGCTAACATCACGATTCAATATAACATAGCGATAGCTGCGCTCCAATGCGCTAAATCGGGCATGAAAGTCGTCTACAACCGGCTTTACCCAACGTAGGGTAATATCATCCGGTAGATATCTATTGACACCACGAATCCATTCGTGCGGGCTACGTTTGCTATGCGTATCAAAATGGATTACCTGGCAGATACCGTGCACGCCAGTATCCGTTCTACCAGCAGCGGTCACGCGAACGGTTTCATCCGCCACTTTGGCAATGGCACATTCCATCTGCAATTGTACCGAAGCCGCATTTTTTTGATATTGCCAACCGCAATAATTTACCCCGCAATACTCTACACCAGCAGCGATTCGCTGCGTTGTACTCATCTGCTGATACTCATTGACATTGGCTCATCGAAAGCCCACTCCTCCGGGCGACTGCACAAACAATCAAATACAGTTTCCCGCGACCACATAATAGGCGACGCGCACGCTGATAGTGCACTCTTTTCAGTTCGGTACGAACTTTTGCCACAGCTTTTCAGAAATGCTCGTATATGAGGGCGGTAAGAGGATAAAAATGCTTCACTGGTTCGCCTCAGCCGGCAAATTTGACCGAACATGATGGCAACATGTATCTCAGTCACACTTTTCGACGGCCAGAAAACGCCAGATTCAAAGTGTTCGGGTCCATATATTCAAGCTCACTGCCCATCGGCATACCCCGTGCCAAACACGTCACCATGGGGCCGGTGGGTTGAATCAGATCGATAAGAAAATCAGCGGTAGCTTGCCCTTCAGCGGTCAAGTTAGTCGCAAGAATAACTTCGGAAACCTCATCGTTCTTTAATAACTCCAACAAGCGATCGATTCCCAACTTCTCGGGGCCAATATTGTCGAGCGGTGATAAGTGCCCCATTAAAACAAAATACATCCCTCGATAAACCCCAGCCTGTTCAATGGCTTCGAGATCAGCAGGAGTTTCAACAACGCAAAGACATGACCTATCTCGTTTAGCCGAGGTGCAAATCATACATTTATCGATTTCACTGAAGTTATTGCAACGTTCGCAATGGCGGACCGTGGACAATGCCCGACGAATCTCTTCACTGATCTGCCGCGCGCCTTCGCGGTCGCGTTCGAGCAAATAGAATGCAATTCTTTGTGCCGACTTTGGCCCGACTCCGGGGAGTCGCTGTAAAGTCATTTTTAGTGCGTCGACTGGGCGTGGATTAACCATTAGCAGGTATTAGTTTAATTAGTATCATGCTCAAAAGGATAATTTTAAGCCACTAGAATGGTCAGCCCGGCAGTCAACCCAGCTAGGCTTCTGTTGTGATTTGCCCAACTTTTCACATGCATTACGTATGCTTACCACAAGAAAATATTGAACAATTTCAGATACTTTTTGCGTTAACATAGAATCAACTTTAATCCATAGAATCATATGTTGACTGATTATTGTCGTCATAATATTAGCACTACCACTCATCTGCACACCTCTATGTTCGCTAACTTTTGCTGGGTCTTCCGCATATATTTTTCTTCGCTTGTGCTTTTCCACCATCCCCCCCCTGCCCTTACTCATTGTTGCCTGGCAGCACTTCCTCATTTTATGATCGAGCATCGCTCGAAAAACCGTATCACGAAGAAGATGATTGAATCGAATCACTGATTATTTCGGCATCAAATAGTTTTACCATTTCTTGCACCTTTGAATCCTGCATAAACTTGTGCTCTGTTGCTTGCTGCTGCTCATGCCGCTCCTTAGCACGCTTATCAGATGGTGTTTTTTTTTCATCGACCGCTCGCCCGACGCTCAAGTTGAGTTTAATCGGCACCTTTAGTTGCTCGGAAAAGTGTTGCGTAATTTGTTTGATGCGCTTCGGTTGAAGTAAATGTTCGTGTTCCGCACCCAATAATATGTTCAAGGTATTACCATCGACCGATTGAAGCACCGTATTCATCATCAACTCACGCGATAACCCACTCAATCCGGATTGTTCAATGCAATCTGCCCAACAATCAACCTGTGCAAGTTGTTGCAACGTCATATTCCTCTTGGGAACATCGGTATGGCTCTCTTTGTTAGATTCTTCCTGCTTGTTCACGGGTGTTTTACTAGTCGCGGTTGCCTCAGCTGGTTTGTTTTGTGGTTGCAAGCGCGAGGCAGCTCGACTGCTCTGTGGATGGAATGCAATCATCCGTAACATAACCATTTCAAACCCGCTACGCGGATCAGGCGCAAGCGGCAAGTCACGCTTTCCAATCAATGCGACCTGATAGATCAGTTGCAACAACTCTGCATCAACCTCTGCTAATTTGGCTATCAATGCCGAATCGCACCCTTTTTCTTCAATTGCTCGCGGCGCAATTTGATATAGCGCGATATTGTGTATGGTTGTCAGCATTTCATCCAACGCAACACGAAAATCGACCGCGCGTGTCACCATGGATGCGATCGTCTCGAATACACGCTCACCTTCCCGCGCGCAAACTTGCCTGATTAATTCATGGGTAAACTGATCATCAATCATCCCGAGCATCGTGCGAATCAGTGGAGTACGAATTTCTCCACTACAAAACGAGATCCCTTGGTCGAGTAAACTTAGCGCATCGCGTGCACTGCCATTGGCAGAACGCGCTAAAATTAACATCGCCTCTTCGTCATACGCAATATCTTCGGCTTTGGCGATGGTCTCCAACAAGCCACTCAGCCTACTGGGCTCCATAGATTTCAAGTTGAATCGGATGCATCGCGACAAAATAGTGGCCGGCAGTTTTTGCGGCTCAGTGGTCGCTAGTAAGAATTTGACATGTTCCGGTGGCTCTTCAAGCGTTTTTAACAGCGCGTTGAAACTATGGGTAGATAACATGTGCACTTCGTCGATCAAGTAAATCTTGTATCGACCTTGTGTCGGGGTGTACTGCACATTGTCGAGCAATTCTCGAGTGTCATCCACTTTGGTGCGTGAAGCGGCATCGACTTCGAGCAGGTCGATAAAATTACCCGACCCAACGCTACGACATGGCATGCATTCATCGCACGGTGTCGAGCTAATACCCCGCTCGCAATTTAGTGCTTTAGCAAAAATGCGCGCAAGAGTGGTCTTGCCAACACCTCGCGTACCGGTAAACAGGAAAGAGTGATGCACACGTTGATTATCGAGAGCATTGCTAAGTGCCGACACGACATGCTCTTGCCCGATAACCTGGTCAAATGTTTTTGGTCGCCATTTACGGGCGAGGGCTTGATAACTCATCGTGGGTTGAAAAGTTAATCCGCATCGGTTTTATTATGGTGTGGTGGCTTCGGTCGACTTTACCCCAGCATTCAAATCAACTACTGAGGCGGCTTCCTTCCAGCCCGAGCCTAATTGGCAATTTAGTGCTATCGGGAAAACTAACTTTCACCGCTGTTATTCGCCAACTCGTTTATTATACATCTAATGGCATCACTATCGAATATAATTTTGCTCCCTGCTATTAATCCGAGAACTACAATGATTTCCCCGTTAAACCCATCTCTTGATCTGGAATTTGTACGCTCTTGCTTCCCCGCATTTTCTCAGCCGTTACCGGCAAAAACCGCATTTTTTGAAAACGCCGGTGGTAGTTATGTCGTAGATACGGTGCTGAAGCGGTTGATTCATTTTTATCGCGCCAACAAGGTGCAACCTTACGGTGCTAGTGAAATATTAGCCGCCGCCGGCGAGCAGATGGATCATGGCCGCCAAACTATGGCAGATTTATTGGGCGTTGCCACGGATAACATCACCATCGGTCCTTCCACCACGCAGAATATCAACACCCTGGCAAT
>WASV01138155.1_pt1 | contig 11908 bp, 15 predicted proteins | sample 5698531 | NCBI WGS metagenome assembly WASV01 (sample SAMN11175559, study PRJNA528189) | sponge metagenome | isolation source: marine sponge | host: Myxilla | place: Antarctica: Western Antarctic Peninsula, King George Island | collected 2013-01 | reverse complement strand
AAATAGCACTATTTGCAATTTCCATATCACGCACTTTAGTTGTTCAGAGCTTCCTATAGGGTAACTTCCAAGGCTATCTCAGAATAGTTCCAGACAAATTCGTGAAGTGGATATTCCTGCTGTTCACCCACAGGATCTCGAATAAAAACTTTATCTTTAGCAAATCCTGTTAAAACAACAAAACGATTTGATTGCCATTGGATAAGGCATGGCAAGGTTATGTCTATTAAGTATTCTGCTGGACAGTTCACGGCTCTTGCTTTTAGTGATGTCTTGGTGCAATACTCAATTATATTTGACAAGGTCATATTTTTTGAATATTGGCGATACAAAGTTTGAGGAGATACAGGCTGTCCATAATGGTGACAAAACATAGATAATGTCTCATGGTTTGCGTTGGTTCTTTTTGACTTACGCACAAACCTTGTTTTTGGCTTTAATAATGGTATATTAAAATTTTGTGTGTTAGGGTTTGTTGCATGAATTCGGAAATTGCTTTTTTAAATGGGTTGCACCTACTACTTTTAGGCATGGCTGCAAAATACTCAATAAGGTCACAAACTCGTTCAATAGGATTGCTACTACGCATAACAGAGGCACAATGTTTGATTTGCTCCTTGATGGTTTGAGACTTCATGATGATATTGAGTGTGCGAGCAATATTTCTTACATTAAAATTTTTTCTTAAAACAAACGAGCCCAGCCCTAAGTTATGCACTCTGTCAGCATTATCAAATTGGTCAAATGCCTGCGGTCTTATAAGTTGAGGAACACCTGCTTGTATTGCTTGTGCTAGTGTGCCTATGCCACCATGGTGGACTACTGCTAGACATTTTGGAAAAACAGATTCAAAATCAACATATTTGATGTGCATATATTTTTTTGAAGTAATGAAGTTTTCATCAATTTCACCGCCAACAAACAAACCAGGGTAACCTAGCGCCTCACAGGCAGCAAGTCCGACCTTAAAAAGTTCGTCAGTATCAAAAACACCTGTGCCAAATGTGAATAATATGGGTTTTCCTTGCTCGTTTATAAATTGTTCGACATCCTTATGAACCTCATGTTTAACCTCATCAAAAAGAGGGAAGCCAGTTAAATGTAGGTTTTCAGGCCAGTTAGAAGCTGGTTGTCCAAACCAACTTGGGAAAAGACATATTTGCAGAGAGTTTTTGGATAACACGGTGTCTGTTGAAAAATCTTTAATCGGTTTTAATTTTCGAAACCTTCGCATTCCATTAAGTTGCCAAAAATAGTCTTTTTCCATGACCACTTTCAAACTTATTGACCGAACACGATTAATAAATTTTTGTTTAATATTTTTTGAAAGCCAATCGAACGAATGATGTTTTATAGGGGTTGAAGGTAAGAGATCAGCGTGGGTTATCACCAGTTGTGGAGACAGTGTCATATTGACACTTGGCAAGTCAAAAACCTCTGCTGCCATAAGTGCGCCATTCATTATATGTTGTAAACCAATAACTAAAACTTTATCGCCAGATTTATGGGCATCTTCAACCACCTTATAAGCAGTTTCTATTGCTGGACGAATTGTACGATCCCAACCAAGTGCAGCAACATCGTATCGAGTGTCCCAAATGCGTTGATCATTTATAAATTCTATTTGATTTTCTTTTGTGCCAATGCTGATATGTTTAAACCCATGTTCAACGACTAAATCATGGTAATAGTCATTGACTAGAAATGTAATATTTGATGAACCACGGTTTTTAAACTCTATAGCAATGGCTAAAAATGGATGAATATCTCCTCTGCTACCAAGTGCTGAGATTATAATATGAGTGTCTGAGAAGTCATTCATGAGAATTTTTGTATTATTAAGTATTGTGTTTTTATCCGCATTATAGTTTTCCGTGCATCATACTAATTCCTACATTGACAACAATGATTAAGTTATAGCCAAAGTGAGCAGCTATTGCTGGTACAAGGGATTTGGTTTTAATCCTCAGAAAAATGGTTAATATAGCCAACAAGGAGATTCCAATCCATGCTGCCCAACTTAGCAACTCTTCTTCATGTATTATTATAAAGATACAGGAAACAATAGCAGCAGAGTTATACACACCCATCGTATTTGTAAGCCCTGTAAAAAGCACACCACGAAAAAAGAATTCCTCAACAGGCGGTGCAATTACTAATGCAAGAATTACCCAATAAATATACTGCATTAGACCACCAGATATAACCGCCTTCGCCATAGGTCCTAGTTCAGAATCTTCTATTGGTGGCACTATAAGTGCGAAAATAAGTGCGAAAATAAGTGATACGACACAACCAGCCGCAAAGGATAGTAAGGTAATGGATGTTGAAGATGGGCGCCAACCAAGCGATGCAAGCGAGCCTGATTTGATTACGCCAGGCAGTGTATGCCTAACCATTTTTAACATAATTAGAGCAGCAAAGAATGTCGCTATAATGTCAATTAAAAGCGTGTACGGATACATAAGTTCAACCATATTAAGAGGTGATGAGTTGCCCGCTGCTACCTCTGATATCCCAATATATACGCCAATGAAGAACCCGATTATTTCCCCAATGATAACCAGTGATATTATGTATACAATGAAAATCCAAACAACACGCTTAATGGTTAGAGCATTTATTGTTTTGGCGTCGTTAGGACTTGTGTCTAAGTTTTCTTTTGTCATAATTAGTCTTTAATGATATATAGGCAAGACAGATTGGTATCACTCAAAAATCTGCTTGGTTTTTATCTCACCCAATAGCATTTATTTTATTAGTTTTTCCCAACTAATATTCTCTTCAGTTCTACCAAAATGCCCATAACTAGCAGTTTGTTGATAGATAGGACGTTTTAGGTCTAGCATGGCAATTAAACCCTTAGGACGCAAGTCAAAATTATCTTTAACAAACGCCTCAATCTTATCAATAGAGGTTTTTTGCGTACCAAAAGTTTCAATGCTAATACTGATTGGTTGGGCAACACCAATGGCATAAGAAACTTGAATCTCACATTTATCTGCTAAACCAGTTGCCACAATATTTTTAGCCACAAAACGCGTAGCATAAGCTGCACTTCTATCAACTTTTGACGGGTCTTTACCTGAAAAAGCACCCCCACCATGGCGTGCCATACCGCCATAAGTATCTACAATAATTTTACGACCAGTTAAACCTGCATCCCCTACAGGGCCACCAATGACAAAATTCCCAGTTGGGTTGATGTGGTATTTAGTGGTATTAGTGAGCCATTTAGTTGGCAAAATGGGTTTGATAATTTCTTCCATAACTGCTTCTTTGAGTTGAGACTGTGTGATACTCTTGTTATGTTGAGTAGATAAAACCACCGCATCAATACCTACAACCTGACCTTTGTCATAAATACAAGAAACTTGAGATTTACAATCGGGTCTAAGCCAAGACAAGGTGCCATTTTTCATTAAATCTGTTTGTTGTTTAACAAGGCGGTGTGCATAAATAATTGGGGCTGGCATAAAAACATCGGTTTCATTACAAGCATAACCAAACATTAAGCCTTGATCGCCCGCACCCTGCTCATGACTATCAAACTCATCAACACCTTGAGCAATGTCTTGAGATTGCTCACCTAATAGGTTGGTAATATTACAAGTATGCCCATTAAAACCATATTGTTCTTGATCATAACCAATGCCAATAATGGTATGACGCACGATTTTTTCATAATCAATGTTAGCGCCTGTGGTGATTTCACCTGCAAGCACGATATGGTTATCTTTTGCTAAGGTCTCTACTGCTACGCGTGAGTTTTTATCTTGGGTTAAGGCAGCGTCTAAAATAGCATCAGAAATTTGGTCACAGACTTTATCAGGGTGACCTGCAGAAACAGATTCGGAAGTAAAAATCATTAAATATTCTCCAAAAAAACCTAAAATTAATTGAGATTTAGGCAATAAAAAAAACCCATTAAGCGGGTTTCATTTTTGAAAAACCTACTTTAGCTTTTGTTTTAAGTGTCAGCAATCGGGGCAAATCTACACTATAGAGGTGATTATACAAACAAATTTTATTTTTTGCAAAGAATTTAATGAGACCTTTGTATAAATAAAGACCCCTGCATTAGAGATGAATGTGGCGTTTTAAAAAAAATTATTCAAGATTAATTTTTATTGCCATTTTGCTAATAAATGGTGCAATGAGTAGGCTAAGTACGGTAATGAAACCTAAAAAATACAGCTGGCCTGCAAAGTTAAGCCCCTGTTGAGTATGACTAATAGCACTCACCCCAAAAATAAGAATGGGTATATAAAGCGGTAAAATCATTAAGGATAATAAAATGCCTGAATTCTTAACAGATACAGTTAAGGCCGCACCAATTGCACCAATTAAACTCAAGCTAGGCATAGCGATGAGCAGGGTAATTAGCAGGGTTTGTGTGCTGGCCTTGTCTAAAAATAATAAAATTGCCAGTAGTGGCGAAATAATAATAATCGGCAAACCTGTTAATAACCAATGCGCGGTTATTTTGGATAAAACAAGTAAGGTCAATGAGTGTTTACTCATAACAATTTGTTCTAAACTGCCATTTTCATAATCATAATAAAACAAATTACCCAGCGATAATAGCACCGCTAACATAGCACAAACCCAAATAACCCCTGGGGCGATTTGTGATAAAACATCTGCCTCTGGGCTAATTGCTAAAGGGAATAGTGAAACAGAGATAACAAAAAATAATAACGGATTCAAAGCATAACTAGGGTTATTGATAACCGTTGATAATTCACGCTTGAGGCTTAAAATAAAAATATTCACAATTCAAGCACCTGTTGTTGATTGAGTATAGTGTCTTGATGGGTGGTAAAAATACAAACGCCGCCTTGTTGGGTGTGTTTTAAGATAAGTTGCTCCACTAAAGCTACACCTTGAGCATCCAAAGCAGTAAATGGCTCATCTAATAACCATAATGGACAATCTAGCAGCAATAAAGAGGCTAATAAAACACGGCGTTTTTGACCTGCTGATAAATTAGAGCAAGGCTCATCATGATAATGCTTAAGTCCGATTTTATCTAAGGCTTTTTTTGTGGCTTGTTGAGTACAATTTTGTTTTAAATTAACCAAAAATACTAAATTATCTAAAGCACTTAAACTCAAGTTTAAAGCGTCTAAATGCCCTAAATAGATTAGGTTTTTTTGATAATCAGCCCCATTACTAATAGCTGTATTTGATAATGATATTTGCCCTTGATCTAGTAGGCTAAGTCCTGCAATCAATCTTAATAATGAGGTTTTTCCTTTGCCATTTTCTCCAGCAATACGCAAAGTATCGCCTGAATTCAGCGTAAAATTTAATGCTGAAAATAATTGCACAAAGCCGCGTTGGCAGTTTAAGTTTTTAACGCTTAATAAAGGTTGTTTGACTGGAATACGCATAGACATAGATAGTAATTTTAGAGGATAAAAGCATGAAAAACGATGATATGGAAAAACAAGCCAGTGAGCAATTAGCAGATATTGCAGGCGAATTTGTCAAACAAAACCGTTCAAGCAAACGCTGGAGGCGATTTTTCATTTTGATTTTTGTGGTGTATTTTGGTGTGCTTATTTACCTAGGAGTTAGTGAAACAGGCATACTAGGTGAAACACTTAAAAAAGAACAACCTTTTGTGGCAGAGCTGAGTTTGAGTGGCGAGGTCTCACAGGGTGGCGATATTAATTACGATGATACAGTAGATTTATTAGAATCAGCCTTTAGCGAGCCCAATGCAAAGGCGATTATATTACGCCTTAATTCGCCCGGCGGCTCTCCTGTACAGGCTCATAAAATCTACACAGCTATTAATCGTTTAAGCAAACATTACAATAAAAAACTCTATGTTGCCATTGAAGATATTTGCGCTTCTGCGTGTTATTTGATTGCTTCTGCTGCGGACAAAATTTATGCAGATGAGTCTTCTATTGTTGGTTCTATCGGGGTGGTAATTTCAAGTTTTGGCGCAACCAAGGCGATTGAAAAATTAGGCATTAGTAGAAGGCTTTATACCGCAGGTAAATATAAGGGTATGTTGGATCCGTTTAGTAGTGAAGATAAATCTGTTAACCAACACATTCAACGCGAAGTGTTACAAAAAAGCCATGCCCTGTTTATTGATTATATCAAGCAAGGTAGAGGGGATCGCCTAAAAACAGATACACCTGATTTATTTAGTGGTTTAATTTGGCTAGGCGTCAAGAGTAAGGAGATTGGCTTAATTGACGAGTTGGGTGATGCTTATTTGATTGCTAATAAAGAGATTGGCATTAAAACGCGTATTTTATTTGAGCAAGAAAAAACTCTGCTAGAAGAGCTAACCCAAGCCAGTGCAAGTGGCGTTAGTCAGCAAGTTTTAAATTGGTTAGGGGTTAATACAGGCATACGCTAACAAAATAGTTAACCCTATGATAAGAGACCTTTGCATAAATATGAATAATCGTTAAAATACGATCTTTTACTAATCCTCTGTATTTATACAAAACTCCTTATAAAAGATCGATTTGTTTTTTCAAAAACTTTTCTTGCAGTTGCTGTTCTTGAATGGCTTCTAATGCTTTAAGTTTAAGCAATGAATCTTTTTTGCTATTTTGAGCGGCTTGTTGCACTTGTTTGGCAATTTGTTGTTCATTTAACGGAATGAGATTATTGAGGTTGATGGGGTTAATTTTTTTTAATATATCTTCTTTAAAAACCAGTTGTAAGCGATACTGGCTATCAGAAGATTGATTAATATATTCCCAAATATTTTGATGAAAAATATTATTAATAACCGGTAAACCAATTAATGCTTCAACTTGTGCCTTGGTCATACCTACTTTTAATTGGCTAACTTGATACTGACTTAAAATATTACCTTGATGAATAGGGATTCTATAAGAGTCTCTTAATGAACAAGAGGCGCTTAAAATTAATGATAAAACCACTAAGGTATTGGCAAATGTTTTCATATTTATACAAGGATTTCTGATAATATTTTGATAAAATAAAAAGTAATGGACAAATTTTACCCGAATAAAGTATGAGCGCTCAAGATTTAAAAAAAGCAGGACTTAAAACCACGACCCCTAGGATTAAAATCTTAGAAATTTTAGAAACCAGTCATAAGCGGCATTTGAGTGTTGAAGACATTTATCGCCAATTAGTGGCTCAAAATATTGATATTGGTTTGGCCACTATTTATCGGGTATTAGGTCAGTTTGAAAAATCAGGCATTGTAACTAAGCTCAATTTTGAGCAACAGTCTGTTTTTGAGCTAACAACCGATGAGCATCATGACCATTTGGTTTGTGTCAAATGTGGTAGTATTGCTGAATTTACCGATAATGTTATTGAACAACACCAAACCGACATTGCCAAAGCACACGGTTATCAATTAACGGACCATTGTTTATATTTATACGGTGTCTGTGCTAAATGTCAGAAAATTTTATAATTTTCAACCTGCTTACCCATTTTTTGTTTAATACAATTCCTTATTGATGAGTTTATTCCTTGAACCTTTTGTGCTACAAGCCTTAGCTATAGCCTTAGGTGTTGCTATTATTGCAGGCAGTTTAGGCTGTTTTGTTATTTGGCGAAAAATGTCTTATTATAGTGATGCACTTTCACACAGTGCCTTACTAGGCGTTGCCATTGGTATTGCTTTAGGGGTAGGTATCACAGGCGGGCTATTAATATTAATTTTGATATTTTCTGTTGTTTTGTTCTTATTAGAGCGAAATGGCTTATTAGGCAATGACACGATTTTAGGACTATTATCACACTTGAGTTTAGCGCTAGGGGTGGTTATTTTGGGCTTATTAGATGTGCCTAGTGTTGATTTATTGCATTATTTATTTGGTGATTTACTCAGTAGCAATAGCAATGATTTACTATGGGTTTATATGGTAGCAGCACTTGTTTTAACCAGTTTGGTGTTATTTTGGCAACCTTTATTATTGTTAACGCTCAACCAAGATCTAGCCAAAGCCGAAGGCGTATCGGTAAATTTATATCATATTGGTTTTATTGGCTTAATCGCCCTAAGCGTAGCAGTTTGTGTACAAACTGTTGGGGTGTTATTAATGACCGCCTTATTGATTATGCCTGCGGCGATTGCACGCATTTGGTCAAGCTCTGCTAAGCAAATGTTTGTGCTATCTATTGGTTTTGCTATGTTTAGTGCCATAGCAGGTCTAGCCTTATCCATTTTTTACGATGTCGTTAGCGCCCCTGCGATTGTGCTTGTGTTAGGGGTTTTGTTTTTTGTTAGCCAGGTTAAACTTTTGAGACCAAGGCATTAGTTTAGTGTGACTTAGGAATGTAGTAGTCTTATGATGCGAATTTACTTAGTGCTAACTGTAATAGATTATAATAATTCGCTTATAAGAATTAGACAAGAGCGACTATGTTATTGATGATTGATAATTATGACTCATTTACCTATAACCTAGTGCAATATTTTGGTGAATTAGGGCAAGAAGTGCAAACTTTTCGCAATGATGAAATCACACTTGAGCAAATTGAGGCACTCAACCCAGAGTATTTGGTTATCTCTCCGGGTCCTTGTACCCCTAATGAAGCAGGTATTTCAGTCCAAGCCGTTACCCATTTTGCTAATAAATTACCTATTTTAGGGGTTTGCTTAGGGCATCAAAGTATTGCGGTTGCTTTTGGCGGTGAAATTATTACCGCTAAGCATATTATGCACGGCAAAGTGTCAGCAGTTTACCATCATGATAATTCTGTTTTTTCTAAAATCAACAATCCTGTCAATACAACAAGGTATCATTCCTTGGTGGCTAATCAAATAAACCTACCTGATTGCTTTGAAACCACAGCATGGACCCTAGATGATGAGGGTGGTATTGAAGAAATTATGGGCATTAAACATAAAACTTATAATATTCATGGCGTGCAATTTCATCCTGAATCTATCTTGACAGAGCAAGGGCGCGAAATGCTACAAAACTTTTTAAATTCTAAAAAAATCATTAAAACCTAATTAATTAACTCTTAAAAACACTATGTCAGAAATGTTTGCTTACGCGCTTGAAAACCCAATTTTACCCATTGTCTTTGTTGCGTTATTTTCAATGCTTATTTTTAGTGTTGTGGGTGCAAAATTTCGTCAATATCAAGAAGTAGATGTGCAGGGCGCTGTTGCTTTAATGAATGATGATGACTTTACTTTGTTGGATATTAGAGAACCAAAAGAGCGACAAAGTGGACATATTAACCATGATATGCATATTCCAATGGCGCAAGTGAAATCCAAACTTAACACTTTAGCAAAAGACAAGCCTGTCTTGGTTTATTGCCGTAGTGGCACGCGTTCTGCTAATATTGCTCAAGTGTTAGGCAAGGCTGAATTTAATGTTTATAGTTTAAAGGGTGGTTTTAATGCTTGGTTAAGCGCTAATATGCCCATTACTAAAAATAAATCAAACACATAGTGGGTAAGCAACTTAGTATTATTGGTGCAGGGCATTGGGGTTGTGCCTTAGCGCTAAGTTTTGCTAAGCACTATGAGCAAGTGCATTTATGGTGCTATAATCAATTAGAACAAGATAGTATTGCACCTATGGTGTTTGCTACACCTAATATTAATCTTAGTTTTGAACTAGAACCCATCACACAGAGTGAGGCTGTTTTATTGGTTGTACCTAGTTATGGTTTTGAGCAAAGCTTGCTATCAATTAAGCCGTATTTAAACACCCAGTTTATTGCTTGGGCTTCTAAAGGTTTTGATGTTGTTAATCAGGGCTTATTGCATCAGACTTTTATCAAGATTTTACCTCATACTCCCCCTTGTTTGATTTCTGGTCCTAGTTTTGCTGCTGAAGTATTGGCACAAAAACCGACTGCTTTAGTAGTGAGTAGCCCTAATAAAGAATATCAGGCATATTGGTCAAACTCTCTACAAAGTAATCGCAGTATTCGCGCCTATCTGAATGCAGATATTATTGGCGCTCAAGTGGGCGGTAGTGTGAAAAATGTGTTAGCGATTGCTGCTGGTATTGTATCAGGGTTAGAGTACGGCACAAATACACAAGCAGCCTTAATTACCAGAGGCTTAAATGAGATGATGTGTTTGGGTTTAGTATTAGGGGCAAAACGCGAAACCTTTATGGGGCTAACAGGTTTAGGGGACTTAGTATTAACTTGCTCAGATGATTTATCGCGTAATCGCCAGTTTGGTGCAGCCTTGGTTAAATTAGGTGATGTAGCACAAGCAAAAAAAGCAGTTAATAGTACCATAGAGGGGTTAAATGCACTAGAAATCACTTTATTGTTAGCCAAACAACATCAAGTAGAAATGCCTATTTGTCAACAAGTTTTACAAGTCGTTAATGGTCATATTAGTCCACAAAAGGCGATTGATTTGTTGATGGATCGTGATGTTGTTAGTGAGTAGTTAATCAGTGAAAACAATCAGTTTACTAAAGAAGTCCTGAACAACTCAAGTGCGTTTTTAAGTGTGTAATAGTCCTTATCTTAAAGACAAGAAAATCATATTTTATTAGTGGCTTATGCGAGGGCTATTCGTGATTAAAGCCTATTTATTGGATATTCCACTTGAGGGTATATTTAGTATTAAAATGCCTAGTGCTAGCCTTGAGCAGTTTAAATTTTAAGGTTATGGTATAATCTTAAAATACGATAGAGGGGTAGATATATGAGCACAATGATTTTAGAAGTTTATGACGCCTTAATTGAGGCAGGTGCTTCACCTGAAAAAGCCAAATTAGCCTCATCAGCACTTGCTAATGAATCCTTAGCCACTAAGAAAGATATTCATCGCATAGAAAAGCGAATGATACGCTTAGAGGTTTTAATGAGTATTTTATTAGCTGTTCAGATTATCCCATTAGTTAAAGATATTTTTTAAGACTTTGGTTAGCATCTTTATTGATACAAAATATCTTCTAATTGCTTAGATTGCAAAATATCATAAGGCATTACCCAACTACCCCCGTCAAAATCAATGTCTAATTCAAACCCTAAATCTTTGGCCGTTTTTTGGTAAACATACCAAATATAAGAAGAGCAATAGAGGTCTATATCTTCTTCATTTTGTAATAAATTAGCCTTACTGGATAGTAAACCATAATCAAATTTTTCTAATTGTTTTAGGTTGTAAATTAAGCGATTTTTAAAGGCAGGGCTACTATTTTTATAACGCAACACCTGCACTTTGTCCCGATCTATAAGCCACCAACTAAGTGGATATTGCAGATAACCATAACCTAGTTTTGGGTATTCACCCACCGTTAACCTATCATCAACAATAATCGCTGAATGCCCCCACCAAGACAGAGGCTCACTCCAATCTTTAGCGCTAATTAAAATATCCCCAACTTGTAATTGGGTGGCAGACTTAATAATAGCATTGCTATCTTGCCAATTTTGATGCTGTTTTGAAAGACTAGAGACAGAACAACCGCCCAAAAAGGCGGTTGTTAGTAAGAATGATAAAGCCAGCCTAATTGTCAATTGTAATAAAAATAAGCATGGTTTTTATAGTGCATTTTTCTCTAAAAACATGCCTTTATCTAAAGATACAAAAAAGTCTTGATATATTTTAGGGTCTTTAATTGCCTCAACACCATATTGGGCATTAGCCCTTACTTTTACTGATTTTTGCACCTGTCTTATAGTTAAGCTCATGACTATCTTATAGCCATCTAATTTTGTGCCTGATACAGTCCCGGTTAATGAATCTGCCTTGTCAATAACGAATCCTAAATCTTGTAATACTGCTACTGTACTTCTAATTGCTTTAATTTTTGAAATATTGTCGTAAGTTTTAGTTTGGTATGAACGCACCTTTAATTGTGATTCGGATTCTGAGTTTATAATTTGAGCAGTAGAACTCCCACACCCAGTAAGTAAAAAAGATAAGGTCGCGATGGTTAATAATAATTTTGTG
>WASV01066705.1_pt1 | contig 11947 bp, 8 predicted proteins | sample 5698531 | NCBI WGS metagenome assembly WASV01 (sample SAMN11175559, study PRJNA528189) | sponge metagenome | isolation source: marine sponge | host: Myxilla | place: Antarctica: Western Antarctic Peninsula, King George Island | collected 2013-01 | reverse complement strand
TCATTAAAATGCAATCTTTTACTCATTTGCTAATTTTAACAAAACCTGCTGTAGCGGTGTGCTAGGACTAGCTTGGTTAAAATCAACAACTAAGCAAAATCTCACCTTTTTCTAATCACCTCTATTTATGCAAAGCTCTCAATGAAATATTCAACTTTTCAAAAGCCCATCTTTAGAGAGCCAACAGAAGTTATGGCGATACAAAGACTAGGGGCGATGCATCAAACTAGAATAAGTTTTGCTAGAGTTTTTGTTCGTTTAATGACTCAAAAAAAATGGCAAATCAGTCAACAAAAATGGGATATATCCCAAGAAGGGTTTGGCACCAGTGTTTATCAATTAAAAACCCCTAAACACACCTATAATTTGGTTATTTTTTCAAATTATATTGCAGATGACAAACGAAGTGACAGAGTTATCACCCAGGCTTGGGATGTAACTTGTGCGTTAGTTATAGGGGATGTTGATGCCAAAATGATGGCACAATTAAAACAAAATGTACCCATACAAGAAAAAGGCAGAAATAACAATAAAGTGCTTGTTTTATCAAGGGCTAACAAAAGTGTGAGAGTGTTTGAGCATATTATTAAAAGCCTATCAAAAGGTGAGCAGCCTGATATAAATATATTAAATCAGGTCGGTTATATTTTGCGAACTACTGCAGTTTATGGCAATGGCAAGTTTGGCTTAGAGGACTTTGTGAGTTTGTCTGATAATGAAGATTTTAAACTCTCTTTTTGCGCTCAAATGTGCACTGTGTATATGTTAAGAGCCTTTAGTTTTGATTGGGTTGATTTTTTAGCTAAGCAAAAAGGAGGCAAAAAAGCTACAACCTTGTGCAAAGCATATAAGCGTTATCTAGGCATTGGTAATGCAACAGGATTAGGGATGTCGTTGTTTTTAATCAACCACCCAAAAGTAGTAGATAATTGGATGTTGGTTAGAGAAAGCGCATTAGAATCAGTTATGCAAGCAGGTATCACCCAAAAAGATAAAAACTATCTAATAACGCTACTTAAGCGTGCTGTGCTACACCTTAAACAAGTTTATACTGTTGATGACAATCAAAAAGCACTTAATTTAGTCGCAAACGATGAGGTATTTGATATATTGACACTGGTTGAGCAAACCTCACTAGATAAGCTTAATTGGCGAAATTTAATTGAGCATAATAGGATTTATGGTTTTGAGGCTCAAGAAATTGTTATATCTTGTATTTTGGAGTTATATCCACAGCGGGTAGACCCATATCAAGCACAGATAAATGTCGATGAAAATACCAAAGAAATCAGTGGGGTAAATATCGGGCATTTAAAAGCGTTAATAAGTAATCGGTACCAGTGGGCGTTATGTGTTGACTTTGCTAAAAAAAATAGCCAGTATTGGTTTTGGCATATTTCAGAAAATAAAGAAGAGCCTAGACTAGGTATTAGAACAAAAGACAATGGCAGTGAGTTAGAGTTGCCGCTAGATATTGCTAGGCAAGTCAGTATTTTGTATCAAGCCCTACAAGTAGTTAATGAAGAGATGTCTTTGGTTGCTTTTTTATTAGAACATCCTAATTTGGTCAGTATTGTGAGAAGAGTATGGACTTTAGGTAATTGTGCTATGGGCGAGATACAAGTTAATTCACTGGCTAAAGACTTTTTACCGATTAACATTTTGCGCTGCAAATTAGCCTTATTTGGCGCAACAAAATTTGACCCGCGCTCAGATCGATGGGTTAGGGTTACTTTTTTTCAAAACGCACCGCTAGTTGGCGAGAGTGATAGTGATGATTGGTTGTTTCCAATAGCCCCTACCTTTGTATAAATACTATGATAGTCTCTTTTAATGAAATTCAAACAAGTTGCTATAAGGCATTTTTAGGGTTACGCAAACAAAGTGGTGAGGCAGATAAAGTTGCAATCATTGTGACTAATAATGAACTCATTGGCTTACCTGGTGTTCGTATTTTTGCTAAGGCATTAACGTATTTAAAAAAAGATAATGATTTACCTTTGCGTTTAAATACTAGCATCAATAAGTTGGTGGTTGATTTAAAAAAATGTAGCATTGTTGTCCATATTTTTATTTTATTAGATGCAGCGATGAATGTTTTACTGGGTCATGATAATGTTGCCCTACATATTAAAAATACTCACAATAGATGGCTAAGCATTGGTGCTTTAATGACAATGGCTAACAGTCATCCAAACATCCATATTGCGGTAAGTTGGCGAACATTAAAAGAGGAGATAACTTGCATTTTTCAAGCAGGCAATATCTACCCAACAATTTTTAAGCGTAACCATACAAATAATGAAAAAATACAAGATTTAATCATCAATATTAGTTATCAAGAGATGACTCAATATTCTGCCCAATGTATGAATGCAACAGAAGTTTATACCCAAAAAGCACTAAAGCAATACCATCAAAAAAGCATTCAAAGTGGCATCAATATTGACACAAATTGCTTTGTAGCCATCAAACAAGCAGCAAAGGCGATATTAGTCACCGAAACTCAAGCATCTTGTCAAAATGCAGGTGAATAAAGCAAGCTAAAAATAATATCAACCATAAGAAGACCACTGCATTAGCTATAAATATCATCTAAAAAAACGGGTTATCACTCATTTGTTAATTTTTATAAATCTCACCTTAGCCCTGCTAGGGTAATCTCTATAAAAATCAACAACTAAGCAAAACGCCACATTTTTCTAATCATCTCTACTGATACAAAGGTCTCAATAACTTGAACACATAAAACCAACAATGAATAATCCAATTAATACAACCATGAATTTAAAAGAATGGAATATGATTATCCTGCTATCTATATTGTGGGGTGGGTCATTCTTTTTTGTTGAAGTGATCATCGCTGAGTTACCTACTTTAACCGTGGTGTTCTTAAGGGTTGCACTTGCAGCGGTTGCTTTGTGGGTATTTGTATTTGCTACAGGTCTTAAAATTCCCACAACACCAAAAGCTTGGCTAGCATTTTTGATTGTGGGTTTGTTAAATAATGTGATACCTTTCTGGCTTATTATTGGGGGTCAAATCTATATCACAGCAGGGCTTTCTTCTATTTTAAACGCCACAACACCGCTATTTGCGATTGTTGTTGCAGGGATATTACTGGCTGATGAGCGACCAACCTATTTAAAAATTATCGGGGTAGTTATTGGTTTTTTTGGCACAGTAGTAATGATAGGCCCATCAGCTTTAGAGGGGTTAAATAAAGATGTTATTGCTCAAATTGCTATTTTAGGGGCAGCACTGTCTTATGCTTTTTCCAGTGTTTATGGTCGGCGTTTTAAGGTAATGAATATTGACCCTACTATGGTAGCCACAGGTCAGGTAACTACTTCAAGCCTTATATTGATGCCAGTAGTTTTACTGATTGATCAGCCATTTAGCCTAGCATTTCCTAGCACACAGGTTGTTGCCTCTGTATTGGCTTTAGCTATCTTATCTACTGCAGTGGCTTATGTTTTGTATTTTCGCATTCTGGGTTCAGCAGGTGCGGTAAATTCACTATTGGTTACATTCCTTGTGCCTATTTCAGCTATTTTACTTGGCACGCTGATACTCGGTGAGTCCTTAGAATTAATTCATTTACTTGGCATGGCACTTATTGCGCTAGGATTATCTGTTATAGACGGTAGATTGTGGCGATTTTTAAAACGATAAACCTGATAAATGTTATTTTTTATACGAGCCCGGCTCGTATAAAAAATACGGTAGCAACATTGTTAATTTTATCCATAACATTTTAGGTTGAGAATTTACAAGCAAAAAACTTAATGCTAAATGGGTTGGTGGTGCTATTTGTTTGTTGAGTTTTTGTCTTACTTTGCTTTAAGGCGCTTCTGAACAACTAAAATGTGTGATATGGATATTGTAAATAGTGCTGTTTGGCGTTTTCATAGTGGGTGCTTGAGTTGTTCAGAGGTTCCTTAAGCACCCGTAATGCGTCGATTCATTATATATAAACCTATGCCAGCTAGTACAATGGTCATTGCCGTTAAAATCATAAGAGATGACAAAATTGGCACATTAGAAGTATCAAAAAAACTGGCTTTAAAACTATCAATCATATAAAAGATTGGGTTAAATAAAGACACAGTTTGCCAAAATTCTGGCAGGATTTTGACATCGTAAAACATACCACCTAGATAGGTTAATGGCATCAAGATAAAGTTTGGCACAATGGTAATATCATCAAAGGATTCAGCAAAAATAGCATTGATAAACCCTGCAATAGAAAATAAGGTGCTTGTTAATAATAAGGCGATGCTAAATAACCACATATTAGGCAACTCAAAACCAACAAAAGCCCAGGCAACCAAAAATACCGCTAAACCCACGATAAAACCTCTGGCAACACCCCCGGATACAAAGCCTAGCATTATTAGCCAGTTTGGTACAGGGGCGACCAAAATCTCTTCAATACTACGGTTGAATTTAATTAAAAAGAATGAGCTAACCGTATTAGAATAAGCATGCATAATCGCACTCATTAACACCACACCAGGCACGATATAGGTTAAATAATTCTGCCCTGACATATCGCCAATACGCGAGCCGATCACATAGCCAAAAATCACTAAATACAAAGTGCTAACCACCATCGGAGGTAGCAGGGTTTGCACCCAAATACGCATAAAGCGTAAGATCTCTTTAATCACAATGGTTTTATAAGCTATCCACATGGCTTACCTCCTGGGTTTGTCCAGTCAACTTTAAAAACAAAGTCTCTAGCCGATTTTGGGTTTGCTTAATGTTGTGTATTTCAATGCCTTGTTTGGATAACTTGTTGAGTAAATCATTGATTGTTTGTGTGCTTTTTAAAATAACAACCAAAGAGCAATCATCAGAATAACAATAATCAATACCTGTTAAGTTAATATTCTTAGGTAAGGTGGTTTTACTTTCTAATAATAAGGTTTGACTATCTGCTTGGGATAATAAATCTCTCATACTAGTTTGCACTAACACCTTGCCCTTGTTAATAATAGCAATATTGCGACATAATTGCTCAGCCTCTTCTAGGTAATGCGTGGTTAAGATAATAGTCGTACCTTGGGCGTTAAGTTGGCGTAAAAATGTCCATAAGCTTCGGCGAATTTCAATATCTACCCCAGCAGTTGGCTCATCTAAAATGAGTATTTTTGGTTTGTGCATTAAGGCTCTGGCTAACATTAAGCGGCGTTTCATACCGCCTGACAGCATTTGAACCATCTCTTTTCTTTTATCAAATAATTCTACTTTTTTTAATAACTCATGCGCCCTAGGTGTGGCAACATCACGCGTAATGCCATAATATCCTGCTTGATTAATTAACACTTCCTCAATAGGTTCAAATAAACTAAAGTTAAATTCTTGCCCCATAAGCCCGATGGAAGATTTAACCTTATTAGGGCTATCTAGTTGATTAACCCCCAACGCTTTTACAACCCCACTGCTTTTTTTTAATAAGCCTGCAATAATATGAATGGTGGTTGTCTTACCTGCACCATTAGAGCCTAGTAAGGCAAAAAAATCTCCTTGCTTAATGGATAAATTAATATCAGATAAAGCCTGTGTGCCATTACTGTATTGTTTGGTCAGGTTGGTAATTTCTAAGGCAGGGGTTGTAGAGGCTGACATAAGATAATCAAAATAAATGAGTGTGCTATTTTATAGAAAATTCGCATTTAGGCGATTATAAATCATAATTGAGTTTGCTACATTAAAACACAGAGTCTGGTAATGTAAACCCAGCAAAATCATCAATGGCTAGTGTTTGTATGCCATTACTAAAATTAAACTTTTGCCAAGCGATTGTCATCAGCACTTATTTTGTCATCAGCACTAATTGTGTTTATTTTATTATCCTTAAAATTAAAACAATAACCTGTATGCCATAATTGTTGTAATTGGTAATGCTGCTGAGGCTGTAATTTAGATTGCTGCCAAATACAAATCTCTTGCCCTGTAGCTATAATTTGTTGCCCATCAGGGCTAAAATTAGCACTCCTAGCCTCAGTTGTATGCCCTGTAAAACTTTATAAATACTGTGCCTTTAAATCCCATATCGCTCAAAAACCAGTCTTTAACTTGGTAGTCGTAAATACACGCCCTACCAATACTGTTTTTTGGGATAATGCTCGTATTATTTTTTATAAAAAAGCAAAATGTCAAATACAATTGCAATTAATTTACCCGATATTGGCGACTTTGATACCGTTGAAGTTATTGAAGTTTTAGTTAAGTCAGGTCAAGTCTTAAAGGCTGAAGATAGTATCGTTACTTTAGAATCTGATAAGGCCTCTATGGAAATCCCTTGCCCTCAAGCCGGGGTTGTTAAAGAAGTACATATTGATCTAGGGGATACTATTTCACAAGGCAGTTTGTTAATTACTTTAGAAACAAGCACACAAGAGGTAAGTACAGAAGCCACACAAGAGGTAAGTACAGAGGCCAAACAAGACAAAACTTCTGAAAAAACTACCCAAGACACCCCCACTAATACAAAAACAAATAGCACTCAAACCTTATCAGTTGTTGTGCCTGATATTGGGGATGTTGAGACTGTTGAGGTGATTGAAGTATTAGTCGCAGCAGGCGATGAGTTAGCAGCAGAGGATAGTATTATTACCTTAGAATCTGATAAAGCCTCTATGGAAATACCTTGTCCTAATGCAGGTAAAGTCGCTTCATTGAGTGTTGCAGTAGGCGATAAAATTAAACAAGGCGATGAAATTTTACAATTAACTACTCAAGTAACCACTGCTCAAGCAATCGCTACTCAAGCAATCGCTATTCAAACAACAAGCAAATCAGCAGACATAGCAGAAAATTTACCAGAAACCCCCAAAGTACAAACCAGCAATCCAGCCTCACAATCAGCCTCACAAGCAAACTTACAATCAGCCTCACAATCTAATCATCAAGCGGTTGTCAATGTTACACCACAAGCTGAATTTCACGCCTCTCCAGGTATTCGTAAATTAGCCAGAGAATTAGGCATTGATTTAGGTCATGTCAAAGGCACAGGTACAAGTGGTCGAATTACAGGGTCTGATGTAAAAGGCTTTGTTAAAACTGCATTAACAACATTAGCTAGTAGCAATGTTGGTGCTAGCGGTTTACCACCAATGCCCAGTGCTGATTATGCAAAATTTGGCGAAGTAGAAACGCTAGAATTATCACGCATTAATAAGTTATCAGGCAAACACTTACACGCATGTTGGTTGAATATTCCCCATGTCACTCAATTTGATGAGGTAAATATTAATGATTTGGAAGATTTTAGACAATCTCAAAAAGCCAAAGGCATTAAATTAACCCCTTTAGTGTTTATTATGAAAGCCGTAGCCGTAGCTTTAGCGGACAACCCAAGGTTTAACAGCTCAATGGCTAGCGATAATCAATCATTAGTGCTTAAAAAATACATCAACTTAGGTATTGCAGTTGATACGCCTAACGGTTTAATGGTGCCTGTGATTAAAGATGTGCCTAATAAAAGTATTGCTCAATTAATGGCAGATTTAATAGATGTCTCTGCTCGTGCTAGAGAAGGTAAGTTATCCGCAGGGGATTTACAAGGCGGCACATTTACTATTTCTAGCTTAGGTGGTATTGGTGGTACGCAATTTACCCCGATTATTAATGCACCCGAGGTGGCAATTTTGGGCGTTTCGCGCTCAAGTGTTAAGCCGATTTGGAATGGCAGCGACTTTGAGCCACAACTTATGTTGCCATTGGCGTTATCGTATGATCATCGTGTGATTGATGGTGCACAAGGCGCACGATTTATTACCCAGTTAAATGCTTTATTAAGTGATATTAGAGGACTATTATGAGTAATACTATTAAAACACAAACCGTTGTTATTGGTTCGGGTCCTGGGGGTTATACGGCTGCTTTTCGCTTGGCAGATTTGGGTAAAGCGGTGGTGTTAATTGAAAAATATGATAATTTAGGTGGGGTATGTCTTAATGTAGGCTGTATTCCCTCTAAAGCATTATTGCACACAGCTCAGCTTATTAATGAAGCAAAAACTGCTGACCATTTAGGGGTGCATTTTGACGCACCAAAAATAAATATTGATGAGGTTCGTGCTAATAAAACAACGGTCGTTAAAAAACTAACAGGTGGTATTAATGCTTTAGCTAAAGCACGCAAAGTACAAGTAGTGAATGGCTATGGTACGTTTATTTCTGCTAATCAAATACAAACCGATAAAGGCGATGTGATTGAATTTGAACAGTGTATTATTGCCGCAGGCTCACGCGTGGCTAAACCCTCTATTTTTCCATTTGATGACCCTAGAGTCATGGATTCAACCGCTGCTTTAGAGTTAGCAAGCGTGCCAGACAAATTACTGGTTGTAGGCGGTGGTATTATTGGGCTAGAAATGGCGTGTGTGTATGAAGCACTAGGCAGTGAAATTACTGTGGTAGAGTTATTAGACCAGTTAATTTTAGCAGCAGATGAAGATATTGTTAAACCACTATTACGCCGATTAAAAAAATCCTATAAAAAAATATTACTTAATACTAAAGTCGCCTCAATGGTAGCAAAAAAGGCAGGTATTGAAGTTGAGTTAGAAGACAAAAAAGGCACAAAAAAGGCTATTTTTGATAAAGTACTGGTGGCAATTGGTCGTGTGCCTAATGGTGCATTAATTGACTGTGATAAAGCAGGTGTATTGGTTAATGAGTGGGGTTTTATAGAAACCGACCGACAAATGCGCACCAATATCCCGCATATTTTTGCCATTGGCGATATTGTAGGTCAGCCAATGTTGGCTCATAAAGCAGTGCATGAGGCAAAAGTCGCAGCACAGGTTATCTGTGGTATGAAGTCTGCTTTTGATGTGCTTAGCATTCCATCAGTGGCTTATACCGACCCTGAGGTAGCATGGGTAGGAAAAACTGAAACAGAACTTAAAGCAGCAAACATCACCTATGAAAAAGGGGTATTTCCTTGGGCAGCCAGCGGTAGAAGTTTAAGCATTGGGCGTAATGAGGGTGTGACTAAGGCGTTATTTGATAGCACAACGCATCGCCTAATAGGGATGGGCATTTGTGGCACTAATGCAGGAGAGCTAATTGCTGAGGCGACTTTAGCTATTGAAATGGGGGCAACAATGAGCGATATTGCCCTAACCATTCACCCGCATCCGACCTTGTCTGAGACAGTCGCATTTGCGACTGAAATGGCAGAAGGCACGATTACAGATTTAATGCTACCTAAAAAATAACACAATGAATATTTTTGACAAAGGCGACTATCAACCCATTCCTCATTCTTTTAGAACTAAAGGCATTATTGCCAGGGTTTAACAGCATTTCAACACAGGAATCGGCATTGAAAAAATGATTAAGGATTATCAGTTTACAATAATCAGACTTGTGAGAGATTAAAGATATTCAAAATGAAGATTTATAATAAAAACTCATACACACTAGAAGATATTGAGTGTAATTCTATAGATGCCATGATAACTGACCCGCCTTATGGCATATCTTACCAAAACCACTATTGGGATAAAGACCTACCCAATAAGATTATTTGGCAAAATAGCCTCAGCAAACTAAAACCCGGTGCTTTTGGATTAGTTTTTAGTGCAACACGGCTTATGCATAGACTAATGGTGGATTTAGAAGACAGTGGTTTTTTGATTAAAGATGTTTTATTTTGGTCGTATTTAAACGGCATGCCTAAAAGTCGAAATGTTGGGCTATTGATTGATAAGGAATTAAAGGTTGACAGTCAAAATACAGGCAACTATAACTATGTTCAGGGTTATAAAAAAAATGGCTGTGATGATTACAGAGTTAAACAAAAATATAAATTATCGCCAGCTTCTGAGTTAGGCAAAAAATATGATGGGGCTGGCTTAGGTATTAAGCCTGCTTACGAGCCAATTATTTTGATACAAAAACCCCTAGAAGCTAAATTAAATATTGCACAAAATATCCTTAAATATGGCACAGGTGCGCTTAATTTTGAACAAACTAGAATCCCCTATGAACAAGGTGAGACAAAAGTCGGACATAACCCACACCCAAAGGGCAGAATACCAGCAAACATCATTAGAACACAAGCGCAAAATGATGGCTATGATAAGTTTTTCTTAGTGCCAAAAGTCAGGCAAAATAAAGATGACTTTAACTTTCACCCAACCTTAAAGCCTGTTAATTTAATGCATCACTTGATTAAACTCACCTCATTTGAAAATCAAGTTATTTTAGATCCATTTATGGGCAGTGGTAGTACAGGCGTTGCTTGTTTGGGCGTTAATCGGGATTTTGTTGGGTACGAATTAGAAGAAGAATACTTTAATATTGCAAAACAAAGACTGCACAATGAACAACAGCATTTAAAACACACAGGTTAGAGCCGATAACCCCTGTTAAATGCTAGCCCTTGATTGTAAGCTTTACTAAAAACCAATGATTGATTATTTATATTTATACAAAGGGCTTTATGAAACTACTCCTTAACTTTCCTAAAATAAGCGGTTTAATTTTATTATTAATTTTAGGCTTCTTTTTATCAAATATATCTAACTTCACCCTAGATGCTTCAGCGGATTCTCTCGTATTAGAGAATGATAAAGATTTGTTATATTATCAAAAAATCCAACAACAATATAAATCACAAGACAGTTTAGTGGTTACTTACACCCCTAAAAGTAATGAATTATTTTCTAAGCCTCAGTTAGCACATTTAACCAAATTTCAGGATAAATTAGCTAAAGTAGCAGGTATTACCGCTATTACCAGTATTTTGGAAGCACCACTGTTTCAATCTCCGCCTATTCCACTCATCCAAATTGCTGATAAATATGTCTCTATTTCGCAGGGCAATGCAGATTTAAGTCTTGCCACTAAAGAATTTCAGACCAATCCATTTTATAACAATAATCTGGTTAGCAGCAATGGTAAAACCACGGCATTATTGCTGACCATTGCCTCAAATAAAGAGTATGCAGACACTAGAAATCAGCGTAATGCTTTGCGATTATCAAAAACTAAAGCCCCACTTTCTGCGACTCAAAATATTTTACTAAGCAAGCTAGCACAACAAGTTAGCGATAACACCACTAAAGCGGCTAATGTTCAAAAAAATCAAATTGCCACCATTCGTACTATTAGTGCTAATTTTAGCGATGAGGCGGATATATTTTTAGGCGGATTGCCCATTATCACCACTGATGTAATTGCTTATATTCAAAATGATTTAGTGGTGTTTAGTGTTGGGGTTATTTTGTTAATGATGTTGGTATTGATGCTTGTATTTAAGCAAATCCGCTGGGTGTTAATGCCTATTGGGGTTAGCTTATTGGCAGCACTTAGCATGACAGGTATTTTGGGTTTATTGGATTGGAAGGTAACGGTTATCTCTGCTAATTTCTTTTCATTGCTATTGGTCATGACTTTGTCAGTGATGATTCATCTAATCGTTAAATACCGCGAATTAGCACAACTAGCGCAATATAAAAACAGTGATAAATTAACCTTGATCAAAAAAACCACTCGCAGTATGTTTAAGCCATGCCTATTTACCACGCTAACTACGGTTATTGCTTTTGTATCACTATTGGTTAGTGGCATTCGCCCTGTGATTGATTTTGGTTGGATGATGTCTATTGGTGTTAGTTTGGCGCTTGTTTTGTCGTTTATGTGCTTTACTATTTTAATGGCAATTTTACCTAAACCCAAAAATGCCCAACATAAAACAGAGTTTGGCTTCACCACTCAATTAGCCACCCTAGCACATAAACACGGCTCAAAAATCTTAAGTTTAGCCGTGGTTATTTTTACCGTCTCTTTATTGGGTATCAGTCAATTAAGTGTAGAAAATCGCTTTATTGATTACTTTAAATCTGACACAGAAATTCACCAAGGTTTATTACTGATTGATAAAGAGCTCGGCGGCACAACCCCGCTTGAAATTGTGATTGATG
>WASV01089544.1_pt1 | contig 11982 bp, 11 predicted proteins | sample 5698531 | NCBI WGS metagenome assembly WASV01 (sample SAMN11175559, study PRJNA528189) | sponge metagenome | isolation source: marine sponge | host: Myxilla | place: Antarctica: Western Antarctic Peninsula, King George Island | collected 2013-01 | reverse complement strand
TCCCTAACCGGAACGGGTTTTTTTTATTCGCAAACCACTCACATCCACATACCGCCCCTTCGGGCACCCCGGCAGATTCGACGGGGAATCTGTGGGTTGTTATTCTCCCGCCGCCTCCACGAACAATCCAATAACACATGCTACGCAAAGCGCATTCTTGAATACATTCTTGATACATAATAGCCTGGACAATCGTTTGGCGAAAATCAACCAGCTAATTAAAAAATCACCATGCCCACCTCCCCCACCGTCGCCCTTGCCCAAGAATTAATCCGTCGTGAATCGGTAACCCCTGCTGATGGTGGTTGTCAGGAATTACTATGTGCGCGGTTGGAGAAAATTGGTTTTATTTGCGAGGCGATGAATTTTGACGAGGTGACTAATTTGTGGGCGACGCGTGAGTCAAAACATGAGCATGAACATAAACATGAACATGCACATAAACATGCACACCCATTGTTAGTATTTGCTGGGCATACCGATGTGGTGCCGCCGGGGCCGCTTAGCGAGTGGGAAATTCCGCCGTTTGCTGGGGAGGTGTGCGATGGGGTGTTGCATGGGCGGGGGGCGGCGGATATGAAAAGTAGTATTGCTTGTTTTATCACCGCGTGCGAGCGTTTTGTTGCGCGGCATCCGAAGCACGTCGGCACGATTGGGTTGTTGATTACTAGCGACGAGGAAGGCGTTGCGCTTTGCGGGACGCGTGAGGTGATGCGCGTGTTGGGCGAACGGGATGTGCAAATTGATATGTGCATCGTCGGCGAGCCTTCCAGCGTGGTGACTTTGGGCGACACTATCAAAGTCGGGCGGCGTGGCTCGCTCGGCGCGTGTGTGCGCATCAGTGGCACGCAAGGGCACATCGCCTATCCGGGCGATAATCCCATCCATCGCGCGGTCGCGGTCATCAGCGAATTACTGGCGATTGAATGGGATTGCGGCAATGCGAATTTCCAACCGACTTCGTTTCAATTATCCAATCTCCACGCTGGCACCGGCGCCGGCAATGTCATCCCCGGCGAGGTGGAAATGCAGTTTAACTTGCGCTATTCGCCGGAGATTACCGCTGACCAAATTCGCACACGGGTAGAGGGCGTGCTGGCGCGTCATGGTTGCGCGTTTGCTATTAACTGGCTACCCAACAGCCGGCCGTTTGCGAGTGCGCAGGGGGATTTTACCGATAGCGTAGCCGACTGCATCGCCGCTGCCACTGGCCATCCGCCCAAGCGCTCCACCTCCGGCGGCACTTCCGATGGCCGATTCATCGCCCCAAGTGGCGCCGAAGTGATTGAACTCGGTCCGCTAAACGACACCATTCACCAACTTAACGAGCGGGTTAGTACTAGTGACTTAAATCAACTATCGGAGATTTACGAAAACGTGTTGGAGCGCGTGTTGAAAAATTAGTGTCGCTGCGCGCTGTGCCGATTGACCGCATCGTTATCCCGCCGCACCACTTCCGACAACCGAGCCAAAAATCAAAATGCGATAACAAAGACTGCGACATGTCCTGCGATATGCCGCGCGACATGTCCATGTTGCGTTATACTGCGCCACCGACGCCCGCGGACTTCATGCCGCCATATCACCGCCATCCCATCACCATCCCACCACCATCCCACCACCATCCCACCGCCATCCCACCGAATGCCCGACTCCGTATCCCCTACTAATTTCATCCGCCGACAGATTGACGATGAGCTTGCGGCGGGCAAGAATCGCATGATTGTCACGCGCTTTCCGCCGGAACCGAACGGCTATTTACACATCGGCCACGCCAAATCCATCTGCTTGAACTTCGGCATCGCCGATGCATATCGTGGGCAGTGCGCGTTGCGTTTTGATGACACCAATCCGGCGCGAGAGGACGCCGCGTTTGTTGCCGCGATACAAGAGGATGTGCGTTGGTTGGGTTATCGCTGGAGCCGCATCACTTACGCTTCCGATTATTTTGCTGCGTTATATGGATACGCGGTCGGGCTTATTGAAAAAAAATTGGCCTACATAGATAGCCAGAGCAGCGCAGAGATTCGTGCCAATCGGGGAACTTTGAATGAGCCGGGCAAAAATAGCCGCGACCGAACGCGTAGCGTGGCGGAAAATTTGGCGTTATTCGCGGCGATGAAAAACGGAGATTTTGCCGACGGTGCAATGGTGTTACGCGCCAAAATTGATATGGCATCGCCCAATCTAAACCTACGCGATCCGGTGCTATACCGCATCGCGCATCGCCGCCATCAACGCAGCGGCGATGCGTGGTGCATCTATCCGCTATACGATTTCACTCACGGTCAGAGCGACGCGATTGAAGGGGTGACGCATTCGCTATGCACTTTGGAATTTGAAGATCATCGGGTGCTTTATGATTGGTTTCTTGAGCATATTAATGAGCCAGTGGATGATTATGTTAATGAACATGATAATGAACATGCACATGTTAATCCCACCGACCCGCCATCGCGACCACGCCAAATAGAATTTTCGCGGCTCAATCTTAATTACACGGTAATGAGCAAACGCCTGCTCACCCAATTGGTTGCCGACGGCGATGTCAGCGCTTGGGATGATCCACGCTTGCCGACTATTTGCGGATTACGGCGGCGCGGTTTTAGCCCCGAATCCATTCGCCGTTTCATTACGCTCATCGGCGTGACCCGCAAGGATAATGTAATTGAAATGGGCGTATTGGAAAACTGCATACGCGAACAACTGAACCCAATCGCACCGCGCGCCATGGCGGTGGTGCATCCGCTCAAACTGGTTATTGAAAATTATCCACAAGGCGAATCCGAAACTATTGAGGTCGCCAATCATCCCGCCAACCCGGCGCTCGGCACGCGCAGCATAAAGTTGTCGCGCGTGTTGTATATTGAAACGGATGATTTCCACGATGACCCGCCGAAAAAATACTTTCGCCTCGCGCCAGGGCGAGAGGTGAGATTGCGTTATGCATTCGTGGTGCGTTGCACCGAAGTCATTCGCGATGCGCACGGCAAGGCGGTGGAATTGCGTTGTACACATGACCCAGAAACTCGCCGCGGCGTCCAACCGCACGGGCGCAAGGTCAAGGGCATCATTCATTGGGTCAACGCCGAAGACGCGGTTGCAGCGACGGTTCGGTTGTATGATCGATTGTTTAGCGTCGCCAATCCGCATGCTGACAAAAATACGGATTGGCGAAAATTTCTCAATCCAAATTCGCAAATCATCAGCACCGATGCACGCGTGGAAGCATCGCTCGCCGCACCCGACGCGCAAACCAGATACCAGTTTGAACGGCTCGGTTATTTTTTTCCCGACTCCGACAGCCGCGCGCAAAAACCAGTATTCAATCGCATCGTAACCCTGCGCGATAGTTGGGCGAAAATAGACCAGCAACGCACGGGCGAATAATTTCTTTGGTTAAGTTCTTTTTTCAATATCAGCACACAGTTCCCGCAGTGTATATCTAAAATCTCTTCGCATCCCTTCCCATAACCAACCTTAAAACAACATGTCCTTCTTCCTTGAATACGGTTTATTTCTCGCCAAGACGCTAACGATTGTCGGTGCTATTTTAATCGTCACCGCAGGCATCGTCGCGGCCTCCATGCGCCGCCAAAAATCCGCCGGGCAACAACATTTAGAGATCACCCATCTCAACAAGCAATATGAAGAAATGGAGCAAGCGTTATACGGCGCGTTGTTATCGCCGCATGAACTAAAACAAAAACACAAAGCGCAGAAAAAAATAGATAAAGCACAAAACAAAGCGGATAAAAAAGCCACCAAAATTAAAGCCAAAGAAAAACGCGCGGCTGACAAGCAACCCAAAAAATTAACCGACGCGGAAAAATCCACCAATGCGGAAAAAACAACCGATGCGCAAATGATTGCCGATGATGGGCATAGTTCGGTTACGCAAGTGGAATCGAAAGAACAAAGAAAACCACCGAAACCGGGTAGTCAAAAAGAGAAAGTGTATATCGCCGGAATCGCCGAAGGTGGTGCATTAATATCAAAGGTTGCCGAACAAATGAAATGCACAACAAAAAATGTTCGTCAACACATTACTCAATTGCACAAAGATGAATACGGGTTTGGTTATCAGATTGATGAAGGTAAATACAAAATTATAGGCGCGCCGACGCACACTTGGGATGGTAAGGAAATCACACCGCCCGCGCATGACCATGTGCATGACCATGCCAACCCGCAACCGGCCACAAAATGCATCTTCGTATTGGATTTTGATGGCGACATTCGCGCCTCGGCGGTGACCTCATTGCGCCAAGAAATCAGCGCGATTTTGACGCTGGCACGCAGTGAAGATGAAGTCGTGGTGCGATTGGAAAGCGGCGGTGGAGTGGTGCATGGGTATGGCTTGGCGGCTTCGCAACTGCAACGAATCCGCGCACATAACATTCCGCTAACCGTGGCAGTTGATAAAGTCGCTGCCAGTGGCGGGTATATGATGGCGTGCGTGGCGGATAAAATCATCGCCGCACCGTTTGCGATTATCGGCTCCATCGGCGTGCTTGCGCAACTGCCAAACTTACACCGCTTGTTGAAAAAACACGAGATTGATTTTGAACAACTATACGCCGGTGAATACAAACGCACCCTGACGATGTTTGGCGAAAATACCGACAAGGCGCGCGAAAAAATGCAACAGGAATTACAAGAAACGCATGATTTATTTAAAGCGCATGTAAAAGACCAGCGACCGCAACTGAACATTGGTAAAGTCGCCACTGGCGAACATTGGTTTGGTAGTCGCGCGTTGGAATTGGGATTGGTTGATCACTTGCAAACCAGCGATGACTATCTCATGGCGGCGCGCTTTGATACGCGATTGATACTGCTGAATTACACTGCCAAGAAAACATTGCTCAACCAACTCGCCGATTTGCCGGGCATTCGTAGCCTGCGTGGCTTGCATAACTTGCGTGACTTGCAGCACGCAAACCCAGCCGACGGTCTTGACAAGCCATTGCTATTGTAACGATGCGCCGCCAACAATAAGCATGCAATACGCCCTGCCGCAACGCACGCCGAACATTCACCCGACTAGTTACATCGCACCGAGCGCCGACATCATTGGCGCGGTGACCATCGGCGAATGCGCGAGCGTGTGGTTCAATACGGTGTTGCGCGCCGACAACGATGTGATTCGCATCGGCGCGCGCGCTAACATTCAGGATGGGTCGGTTGTGCATGTCGATTCGGGCGTGCCGGTCACCGTCGGTGATCATGTAACCGTCGGCCACAGCGTGATGTTACACGGCTGCACTATCGGTGCGCATACTTTGGTGGGCATCGGCAGTCGGATTCTAAACCATGCGGTGATTGGCAAAAACTGCATCGTCGGCGCGCATACTTTAATCACCGAAGGCAAAATTTTTGCCGAGCGATCATTAATCCTTGGCGCGCCCGGCAAAGTGGTGCGCGAATTGAATGACGATGAGGTGCTGAGTTTGCGCGGCTACGCGGATATATATGTGAAAAAAATCGCGTTGTATCGGCAGCTAAAAATCATTAATGATTAATGCTTGATTAATAATTGATTAACGCACGTAACATTTTTTCCGCACGCGTGTCTTGCAATCGCCCAACTTCAATTTGCGCGCAGTGGTTAAACGCGGCGAAATAAATCAACTCATCGGCCAACGCTTCCATCATGTTTTCCATCATATTTTCTTTATCTGCAAGCGACGGCTCGCAAACCAGATTGCGAATCACCAACGTGCGTGTCGGGCGCATCGCTTTGCAATCCATGCGCGCCACCAATTTACCGTTCCACAACAGCGGCAACGAAAAATAACCGTGCTTGCGTTTAGTTGCCGGGGTATAACATTCAATTTGATAATCATAATCAAACAAATGCCGCATGCGCGTCCGTTGAATAAGCAGGTTATCAAACGGCGATAATATCTTGAGCCGTTTGCGCGACAACCGCGAATCAAGTAATTCCAAAGAATCCGGCAGCGCGTGATACACGCGATCCTTCACCTGTAGCGGCACAATCTCGCCACGCCGTTGCATGCGCGTCATGCAACATTCCACCAAGGATTTGAGCTCGCTTCGCTGGTAAGTAATTTCTTGCGCCCGACCAATGCCATTGGCGCGTAGGAAACGGGTAATCAAAAAACGACCGAGTTCATTTTCACTCGGCATCCGGGTGTTGGTATGCGGCGTAAGCACGCGCTCGGTTAGGTCATACACTTTCGCAAACCCATGCCGCCGCAAGATCATCAATTCGCCTTCCATAAACAACCGTTCCAACGCTTGCTTAGCCGGTCTCCATTCCCACATGCCAGCCGGCCGGCGTTTTATGCGATCATCATCGCGAACAAAATCCCGCGCGCGTAACGCTCCTTCCACTTTGATACGCTCCAATACTTGCTTCATCATTTTACGGTCGGGGGTATACCAATGACGCGCACCAGATTTGAGGGCGTGCATGCGCGGCAAACTGAAACGGTACTCTTCCATCGGCAAATACGCAGCGGCGTGCGACCAATATTCAAAGATTTTTTTATCACGCAATAAACTTTCCAAATGCGCCGGCTGATAGCGGCGCGTGCGATTCCAGAAGGTGTGATGATGGGCGCGTTCAACCACCGAAATGGTATCTATCTGCACATAGCCAAGATGCTGCAACGTCGCCATAGTCGCCGCCAACGCATGCCCTTCGTTCGCCAGTTTGTCGCTTGGCAACCGCTGGCTCAGCAATACCAATTTGCGCGCGTCATGCAGGGCGAGGGTGGCGGGTGCGGTCACGGTAAGCGGGATAGTGCGTGATACAAGTTATAATTGACGGCGATGAATTAAATTGTTTGATTTTTTAGATTTTTTATTTTTTAAATTATCCCACCCGTCACGCGCCCATCCCTCACATTATAAAACACATGTGCATTCTTTTTATCGCGGTTGATACGCATCCGAGATATCCGTTAATTATCGCCGCCAACCGCGACGAATATCGCGACCGACCAAGCGCGTACATGCATCACTGGCAAGGCGAACACGGGATTGTGGCCGGGCGCGACCGCCGCGCCGGCGGCACTTGGTTCGGCGTAAACGCCTGCGGGCGAGTGGCGGCGGTCACCAATCATCGCGCCGCCGGATTGGCGACCACTGGACAGGCCAAACAAAGCCGCGGAGAATTAGTCGCACGATTTTTACGCAACACCGAAAGCGTTGCCGAATACGGCGAATTTCTGCGCGACCAGAATCAAGATTTCAGTCCATTCAACCTCATCTACGGCGCCGCCGGGCGACTGCATTATTTCAGCAACACCGAGCCACTCAACCCGGCATCGATTAACCATGCCCTCGGCGGCGGTTTTCACAGCATCAGCAACGGCACGATAGACGATCAATGGCCCAAAATGTCGCGCGGGGTGGCGTTATTGAAAGCATGCATTGCTACGCATTTTGATTCCACCGCCGAGCCATTCGCCGCACAACTCGCGCAAGTGATGAAAGATCAAACCACCGCCGCCGACCACTTACTACCCAACACCGGCATCACGCGCGACCGCGAAAAACACTTGTCATCCATTTTCATCAGCGGCGCAGAGTACGGCACCCGAGCCACCACGCTATTGCTCGGCGACGGTGCGCGTTTTGATTTGTATGAATATAACTACGTCGCCGACGGTGCCGAATCAATACGCCGCCGCTGTTCATCATCTGGCAACTGGCAACGCGCCGCCTTAACTATGCGTCGGGATATGCATCCAGAAAAGGGTGCGGAAAAAGAGTAGAATCTCGCGAACCATTAACCAGCGAGCCCATCATTATGAACGAGCAATCAACCTGGCCCGAAAATCAACGCAGCGTGTTAGGCGAGCCACTGGAAACATGTTCCACAGCACCGATGACCGGGTTTGTGCGCAACGGTTGCTGCGAGACCGGACCCGGCGACGCAGGCTCCCATACCATATGCATCCAAGCCACCGATACTTTTCTGGAATTCAGCAAAGCGCGCGGCAACGATTTATCCACCCCCATGCCGGAGTTTCAGTTTTCCGGATTGAAAGAAGGCGACCGCTGGTGCTTGTGTGCGGCGCGCTGGAAAGAAGCGTTGGACGCCGGCATGGCGCCGAAAGTGGTGATGCGCGCCACCCATGAAAGTGCGCTTTCTTTCATTGACTTTGCCGACCTCAAAGCACACGCGATTGATTTGTCTTAAAGACAGTGGCGCGTGCTGATGCTGGCGCGTGCATTAAAACTCAGCCGGCGCGTTGCATAATCTCGGCAATGTGTTTTTCCCAGCCGATTGCCATGAGGTGAATGCCGTTGCACCATGGTCGTAATTCGGTAATGGTTTGCGCGGCGATGGCGATGCTCTCGGCAACCACATTGCCCGCATTTTCGGCGTCGGCGATGCGCTTGATGAGTGCCGCTGGGATGTCAATGCCCGGCACTTTATCATTCATGTAGGTCGCCATTTTCACCGATTTAATCGGAATGATGCCCGCCAGCACGATGAGGGCGGGGCGGTCAAGGCGTTGTAGAAATGCCGTGAATTTCTCCGTTTGATAGATTGCCTGGGTTTGAAAAAACCGCGCGCCCGCATCCATTTTGCGCCGCGTATTTTCCACTTCAGCGTCCAAATCGATAGCACCCGGATTGCACACGCTGCCGATATGAAAATTAGTATGCCCGCGTAACGAATTACCGGCGTGGTCGTGGCCATTGTTCAAAGCGTTGGCAGCCTCAATAATTTGCGATGAAAATAAATCATTGACGCCTACTGCTTGCGGGTGGTCGCCGATATGCGGCGGGTCGCCGCCCATAATCACGAGATTAGCGATGCCCAACGAATGCGCGCCCAACATGCCACTTTGCAATGCCAATCGGTTTTTGTCGCGGCTGGTTACTTGCACGATGGGCTCCATTGCGCGTTTCAATAATTCATGCCCCACTGCCACCGGGTCCATGGTCATGCGCGCAGCGGCCGAATCGGTGAGATTGAAAGCGGTCACCGAATCTTTCAGCAGTTCCGCTTTTGCAATTAACTCGGATAAATCGGTGCCTTTGGGCGGCGAAAGCTCGCAAGTCGTCACGAACTCGCCGGATTCAAATGCTGTTTTGAGTTTGCTCATAATGCCCTGATAGTTGGGTATGGAAATCGGTTATGCGCCTGATCATCAATTGCGCGGTTGCCACGCGGCAAATGTGCGGCATGCGTGATTATACATGCGCAGCATAAACACCATTTACTCATGTACATGTATACCGCTATACAAAACCTAAAAACCATGCAGAAATTCGGGTAATATTGCGTCTTTATTCGGCCGGGGAACGCGCCCTGCGAGCCTTTATATGCCATGCCTACCTGCCATGACGGAACATAAATTACTACAAGTAGAAAACTTAACCCGGCGTTTCGGTGGTTTGACTGCGGTCAATCGGGTTTCGTTCTCGGTCCGGGAAAACGAAATATTATCCATTATCGGACCCAACGGCGCGGGAAAATCCACGCTATTCAAACTAATCTCCTCCTTTCTAAAACCCAGCGAAGGAGAAGTGCGCTTTCGCGGCGAGCGCATTTCCGGCTTAGCACCGCATGTCGTTGCCCGCAAAGGCGTGGTCAGAACCTTTCAGGAGACCACCATTTTCAAAGGCATGAGCGTCCACGACAACATCATCATCGCCCATCATCTGCGCGCCAAAGCCAGTTTGGCCGGCTATTTTTTCGGCACCGCCTCGGCGCGCCGAGACGCACGAGCATTCAGCAAATCGGCGGATGAAATCGTCGCCACGCTTGATTTGGAAGCGGTCAAACACGAGCGCGCCGGCAACCTGCCGCACGGTAATTTGCGCGCCTTAGGCATCGCCATCGGGCTGGCCACCAATCCCGCGGTTTTGCTTCTGGATGAGCCATTTGCCGGCATGAACCACGAAGAAACCATGCGTACGGTGGAGATGGTGCGCGGGGTGCGACAACGAGGGGTGACAGTGCTATTGGTTGAGCATGACATGCAAGCGGTTATGAAAATATCCGACCGCATCGTGGTGTTGAATTTTGGCGAGAAAATCGCCGAGGGCAAACCTACTGAGATACAAGAAAACGAAAAAGTCATTGAAGCCTATCTCGGCGTTGAAGATGACGCCATCGCCTTGGCCGCCAGCGCGGGCGCATAACCATGGACGCGTTGCTGAAATTTACCGATGTGGAATTATATTATGACCATGTCTATGCGCTCAAAGGCGTGTCGTTAGAGATTACCGAAAGCGAAACTATCGCCCTAATCGGCGCCAACGGTGCCGGCAAATCATCCATTCTGCGCGCCATCACCGGACTACAAAAAATCGCCAGCGGCGAGATATTATTTTGCGGCGAAAAAATCAACGGCTTGGCGCCCGATAAAATGGTCAAAATGGGCATATCTATGGTGCCCGAAGGGCGGCGCGTTTTCCCCTTTATGTCGGTCAAGGACAACTTACTCATGGGCGCGTTCACGCGCTCGGGCAAAGAAAGCAACGCGACGCTTGAAATGGTATTGGCGCGTTTTCCGCGTCTCCGCGAACGCTATTCCCAAGCGGCTGGTACCATGAGCGGCGGCGAGCAGCAAATGTTAGTCATTGGCCGAGCATTGATGGCGAAGCCACGCTTGCTATTATTGGACGAGCCTTCGCTGGGGCTCGCCCCCAAACTGGTGCAAGACATCGCGCACTCTATTGTCGCCATCAACCGCGATGAAAAAGTCAGCGTGCTATTGGTTGAACAAAACTCCCGCATGGCATTGCGCGTCTCCCATCGCGCTTACGCATTAGCAACCGGCAAGGTCGCGCTAAGCGGCGATTCGCAAGAATTGCTGCAAGATGATCGAGTGAAGAAATTATATTTGGGGGTTGATTGAGGCGCGGTTTTTGTGTGTGTTTTCATGATTTTTTGGTGACTTTTTGTTGATGGTTTTATGTCGCTTTTATCAATTTTTTAGTAACTTTTTCATGCCGCCAATTAATTACGGTTAATAAAGCCAATGTGCAATCAATAGTATATTCAAAACGCCTTAAAACAACTCATCCCTATCATAATGAACATCCTCATCGTAAACCCCAACACCACCGCCTCCATGACCGCCAAAATTAAAGCGGCGGCGTGCGCAGTCGCTGGCGGCGACAGCGTTATCACCGCAACCAACCCCGACGGCGGACCGGTAAGCATTGAAGGCTACTACGACGAAGCATTTTCCGTGCCGGGGCTGATATCCGAAATCCGCAAACACCCGCAAAGCGATGCGATCATCATCGCGTGCTTTGACGACACCGGCTTGGATGCGGCGCGCTGCATAACCGCTGCGCCGGTCATCGGCATCGGCGAAGCCGCGTTCCATGTGGCCAGCATGTTGGCAACCAAATTTGCCGTCATCACCACCTTACCGCGCTCCATCGCCGCCTTAGAACACAACCTGCACAAATACGGCTTAGCCACCCGCTGTGCAAAAGTGCGCGCTGCAAGCGTTGCAGTATTAGCATTAGAAGACCCAGCCTCCGACGCGCGCGCGCGCATTTCCGCTGAAATCCAAACCGCCCTGATAGAAGACCGCGCCGACGCCATCGTCCTCGGCTGCGCCGGCATGGCAAACCTCGCCCACGACCTCTCCACCGAACACAAAGTTCCAGTAATAGACGGCGTCACCGCCGCGGTCAAACTGGCCGAATGCATGATCGCTTTAGGCTTGACTACTTCTAAAATCGGCGCGTATTCCATGCCTAACCAAAAAGAATATCTTGGCGATATGGCACCGTGGACGCCGTAAAATACCAAGCCCGCATCTACCGCGCCACGGCATTCCTGCACATACATGCGGGGACGGTGTTTAATTTTAAGGCGGCGGGGCGCATTGATCCGTCACCGGCTATTTGCGCAGTGTGTATGTTGTATAATTTTATAATTACCAACAATCTTAATCATCATGAATAATCCAAACCAAAAACTTCTAGAATGCATTGAAAAACAACTTGCCCATGAGCCGTTTAGCGGGG
>WASV01060528.1_pt1 | contig 12034 bp, 12 predicted proteins | sample 5698531 | NCBI WGS metagenome assembly WASV01 (sample SAMN11175559, study PRJNA528189) | sponge metagenome | isolation source: marine sponge | host: Myxilla | place: Antarctica: Western Antarctic Peninsula, King George Island | collected 2013-01 | reverse complement strand
GGTTTGAAAAAAACCGCAATTTAGAATGCATTTGGGTGTTGATAGATTTCTATGTGGGGATTTGGGTATTCAGCAAAACAAGTAGGTTGCGAATAATATTCGACAAGCCTGATATTGTTCGGGTGCCTTTGCTTTTCGGAGTGCAATCGCCCTTGAGTGGTTGTTTTAAACGAAGAGCACCTTAAATTCTATAGCTAATAGAGCTAAAAATGAATAGTCAATAACGTGTTGGATGCTTTGGCAGGTAAAACCCCACGTTGTCTGGTGCCGTCGTGGAAAAAACAGGTTATACGTTAAAACGAAAATGCATGATGTCGCCATCCTGGACGACATATTCTTTACCCTCGACCCTTAATTTTCCAGCGTCTTTAATAGCTGCCTCTGATTTATGCTGAACCAGGTCTTCCAGGTTATAGACTTCGGCGCGAATGAATCCTTTTTCAAAATCAGTATGGATCGCTCCTGCAGCTTGTGGAGCTTTCGAATTTTGTGGAATCGTCCAGGCGCGGTTTTCTTTACCTCCTGCTGTGAAAAACGTGGCCAGTTTGAGCAGTCCATAACCGGCAGAGATCATGCGGTTGAGCCCGGTTTCGGCCAGGCCCATTTCATCCATAAACATTTGCTGTTCTTCCAGGTCCTGGATCTCCATAATTTCACCCTCAATTTTTCCTGCCAAGGCCACCACTGATGAGCCGTCCTCTTTAGCAATCTGTTTGACCTTTTGCACCAGTTCGTTTTCCGTGTCGCCGGGGTCCATGACATTGCAGATATAAAGAACCGGCTTGGCGCTCAACAGGGTCAGGCTTTTCACGAACTGGTTCTGCTCATCATTGAAGCCTGTAACAGTTCGCGCCGGTTGATTTTGATCGAGAGCTTCGGACAGTCTGGTGAGCACCTCCGCTTGCATGCGGGCTTCCTTGTCGCCGGATTTAGCCAGTTTTTCGACCTTGGTTTTTCTGCGGTCAAGGGATTCCATATCGGAGATCATCAATTCGGTGTTGATGGTGTCGATATCGGAAGCCGGGTCGATGACATCGCTGACATGAGGGACATTGCTATCCTCGAAACAGCGCACCACATGGGTGATGGCATCTACCTCGCGGATGTGTCCGAGAAATTTATTACCCAGACCTTCTCCCATGGATGCCCCTTTGATGAGTCCAGCGATGTCGACAAACTCCATGGTTGTGGGAACAACTTTATCGGCCTTGATGTGCAAGGAGATGGTATCGAGGCGCTTATCAGGAACAGGAACGATGCCGCTATTGGGTTCGATGGTGGTGAACGCATAATTTCCGGCCTGAGCTTCGGTGCGTGTCAAAGCGCCGAAGAGGGTTGATTTTCCCGCATTAGGGAGGCCGACAAGGCCACAAGTGAATCCCATAAAACGTTAATTCCTTTTTTTATAAGGTTGGCTTCCCCTGGCAGTGGAGGTAGCTAGTAAGAACCTTTTAAGAGGTAGCTGGCAAGAACCTTTTAAGCCGAGATAACTCTTTGTTTGCCAGCAAACGTGATTTCTATCTGCCCTCACGGCGAGTGGGGAATGGTTTTAAAAAAAACAGAGACAAGAATACCAGAAAAGCATAGCCAGCGATGACTTTAAAAAACATCTCAGGGGTCATGAAACTAAACAGGGTGAGAAAAATAACCGCTCCGACACTGCCATAGGCCCCTGCCAGGCCGGCCAGCTTCCCGGTGAGGGATTTGGATATCTGGGGAATCACCGCAAAACAGGCACCGTTACCGGCTTTTAAGAAAATGGACCCTGTCACCGCAAGGGCTATGGCACTGGAAAGCTGCCAACTATGGTCAATCTCTCCCATTAACCAGTGACTCACCATTCCCCCAAGGACCATGATGAAAAGAGTTCTCCTGCGACCGAACCGGTCAGAAATCCAACCTCCTCCGGGCCGAGCCACCAGATTCATGAAAGCATAACTAGCCCCCAGCATTCCCGCTAATCCCACAGAAAGTGAAAACGTTGTTTCCATAAACTGCGGGAACATCGAAACGACCGCCAACTCGGAACCGAATGTAAGAGAATAGACCATGCTCAATATAGCGATCTGGCTGAACAAATATTTTTCTTCTTCAGGCACGGTGTGTTGCAGTCGAGCAATGTTGACTTTCCAGCATCGCAATCCGTTCAGGAAAAAAAGCAATACCATGCCAGAAATCAGAATCATCGCAAGGGTGTTAGAAACCAGGGCAAGCGGATGCCTTGAAAGTTTCCAGATGAACAAAGACAGGGCTCCATAAATGGGTAAGAGGAGAAGGATTTGCAGGATTATATCCCGGCGTGAAGTGACTTCAATCACGCCATGCAGGTCGATCAGGAAATCCCGACCTTTCCCCGGAGCATCGGGACAAAATCGGTAATAAACCCCTGCCCAGATAAGACAGGCAAGCCCCGAAAGACCCGTAGCTATTCGCCACCCGAACTCTTCAGGCAAGAAAAAGGCAATCAGAGGAAGGGAAAACGCTGCGAACGCCGAACCGAAGTTGCCCCAACCTGCGTAAATACCCTGAGCCGTTCCCATCTTTTCCGGCGGGAACCACTCAGCGATCATTTTTATACCCACCACGAATCCGCCACCGACGATCCCCATCAACAAGCGGGTGACCAGCAATGTTTTGAAGCCCTGCGACAGGGCGAATGCGAAACATACCAGTGCGGAAAAGATCAATAGTCCGCTGAACACTTTTTGCGGACCGTGTTTATCAACCCAGAACCCGATAACGATCCTGGCGGGAATCGTCAAAACCACATTGCAGACCATCAAAATATTGATCTCGGCGGAAGACAGGTTAAAAGCGCGCATGATCGTGGTGTTGAAGGGTGCCATGTTGAACCAAGCCACAAAGGTCAGAAAAAACGCAACCCAGGTCAGGTGCAAGGTGTTCCATTGGGTTTTGCTGAAACCTAACATTCGATTGCCTTTGTCAGGATTTGCTTGAAGGCAATGATTGTCTTTGTCGGGGTTTGTTCGATTGCCTTTGTCGAGATTTGCTCGATTATCTTTCTCGGGATTTGTTCGATTGTCTTTGTCAGGATTTGCTCGATTGTCTTTATCGGGATTTGTTCGATTGCCTTTGTTGGGATTTGCTTGATTGCCTTTGTCGGGGTTTGTTCGATTGCCTTTGTCAGGACTTGTTTAGTTGCCTTTGTCGGGATTTGCTCGATTGCCTTTGTCGGGATTTGCTTGAAGGCAATGGTGGAGCTAAAAAGAGTCATGGGCAAAAGATAATGGCGAGGCAAGAAATGATTCTATAATCCGTTCATTGCTACCGGTTTAAGGCTGGCTGCTCATCATTTGATGGGACTGCACCACACCGCGTTGGTCAAAAACGATGGTCATATCTTTGGTGATATCGTTACCTAGAGAGTTGTAGTAATTATATTCATAAGTCCATGTCGGGTTCCCGTTCTGGACTCCCTTTTTAAAAGGCAGCCCAAACATGAACTGGACTTCCTTATGGGTTGTTGTTCCTGCAACAATATTTCCATAAAGCGCCTCATTGAAGTTTTTTCCGGCGGTGCCACAACCGTAAGCGAAAAGCAAACAGGTCAGGAGAAGAATATTCACGACGTAATTTATTTTCATTTTTCAGATCCTCATTATGATGTCAGAATATTATATTTTTCCCGATGCAGTTTCGGGTTCACTTAGTCAGAATATTATATTTTTCCCGGTGCAGTTTCGGGCTCACTTGGTCAGAATATTATATTTTTCCCGATACAGTTTCGGGTTCACTTGGTCAAAATATTATATTTTTCCCGATGCAGTTTCGGGTTCACCTCGAAGGTGATTTCGATATTATTTTGCTTTTCTATTTCTTCAAGAAAACTGCTTTCTTCTTCGAACAGCATGTCATAAATCCTTGGATGCACTTCGATCTCGATTTTCTTTTTAGTGATATTTTCGGTTCCTTGCCGCTGGATTTCACGGATGATTTCGTAACAGACCGTCGAAGTGCCCTTGATATATCCTTTGCCGTCACAGTAATCGCAAGGGTCACAAAGAGTTTGTACCAGGCTTTCGCGCACGCGCTTGCGGGTCATTTCCACCAGCCCCAATTCGGAAATCTTAAGGATGCGGGTTCGTGAGCGGTCTGATTTCAGTGCCTGCTTGAGCGCGTTGGACACCATCTCCTTGCTTTCTTCTTTAGCCATGTCGATGAAATCGACGATGATGATACCGCCAATGTTCCGGAGGCGAAGCTGATACACGGTTTCTTTAACTGCCTCCAGATTGGTTTTCAGGATGGTGTCTTCCGGATCGTTGTGGCCGACATATTTTCCGGTGTTGACATCAATGGCAACCAGGGCTTCGGTCTGGTCGATGATGATATAGCCGCCGGATTTAAGCCAGACGGTTCGGCCCAGAGCGCGACTGATGTCCATCTCAATGCCATAGTGATCGAAGATCGGCATCGGGTCTTTATACTGCTCAATTTTGTCTGACAAATGTGGAAGATAGGTGGAGCAAAACTCCAGGCATTTGGTGAAATCCGCCTTTGAGTCGATCACCAGCCGTTCAGTATCTTTGGTGAAAAGATCGCGGATAGACCGAAAGACCAGGTTCAGATCCTCGTAGACCAGATGCGGGGTGCTTAAGTTTTCAGATTGGTTTTTCAGGTTTTCCCAAAGGCGGTGAAGAAACTTGATATCCGAGTCAAAATCTGCGCGTGTGGCATCCTGCCCGGCGGTTCGGACAATATAGCCTTCACCCGGGTTGCCGATTTCGCTGAGCAGTTTTTTCAGCCGTTCTTTTTCGTCTTCATCTTCAATGCGACGAGAAACGCTGATGTGGTTAACTGTGGGCATATAGACCAGATAGCGTCCGGGCAGGGTGATGTAATTGGTGATGCGTGCGCCTTTGGTTCCCAGCGGATTCTTGGCAACCTGCACCAGAATCTCCTGACCTTCCTGTAAAACATCCTGAATACGGATGTCATGATTGGGCCGACCAGGTTTCCCTGCAAAGGGGTTTTCTTTTTCATCAGCCAGAGGAGGAGAGTCCGGTTCGTCTTCGAGTCCGAGCATATCGACGACGTCGATATCTCCGATGTATAGAAAGCCAGCTTTTTCCAGCCCGATATCGACAAAGGCCACCTGCATTCCGGGAAGAACCCTGGTGACTTTGCCTCGATAAATATTTCCAACAATGCCCTTGTTGGCTTTATGTTCGATGAACAATTCCGAAACCTGATTGTTTTCCATCAGGGCAACACGAATTTCGCGCTGGTTGGAATTTATCAGCACTTCAGAAGACATGGGTTTCCTGTGTCAGGTTGGGTGAGTGAAAAATTATAACATGGGGGTGGGTCAAAACTTGAGAAAAAACCGGACGGACGTTTTCGTTAATGTCTTGACCTTCGCATTTCAACATTGAGAAGCAGCCCCACCGCGAAAAAATGGGTGATGAGGGAAGAGCCACCATAACTCAGGAAAGGAAGAGGAATCCCGGTAATGGGAAACAGGCCCATGGTCATGCCAACATTGAAGATGACGTAAAACGCAATGGAGCTGATGAGCCCGAGAGCAAGAAAAAAACCAAAACGATCTGCGGCTCTGAATGCGATGTTTAAACCTTTCAGGATGACAAAAAGGAATAAAGATAAAAGAACGACCACACCCAAAAAACCGGTTTCCTCGGCGAAGACTGAAAAAATAAAGTCGGTATGTTTTTCCGGCAGGAAGTTGAGTCGGCTTTGGGTTCCTGCGAGCAGACCTTTTCCCCAGAACCCGCCCGACCCGATGGCAATTTTGGACTGGATAGAATGGTAGCCTGCTCCGAGCGGATCCAATTCAGGGTTGAACAAGGTTAGAAGCCGGGTTTTCTGATAGTCTTTGAGGAAGAGCCAGAGCACCGGAGCCAGCATGAGTCCACCGGTGAAAAGTTTTATCACGGTCATTTTTTGCATTTCGATGGTGACTATGAAAACCAGGAAAATGAAAAAAATCATCATGGTGGTGCCGAGGTCGGGCTGGACAACGATGAGTCCTCCAAGAGCCGCCGTCATCAATGTCGGGATGATCAGATCCTTCAACGTATACTGGTTCGACATCTTTACCGATCCGAAGTATTTAGCCAGGGCAATGATGAGCGACACTTTGGCGAACTCGGAAACCTGAATACTGAGGGAGCCTATATGAATCCAGCGGCGCGAACCCGACACGACGACTCCATGGAGCAGTACATAAACGAGAGCCAGCAGGGTAAAAGCATAGATGAGGTAGGCATAACGACTGAACAGTCGGTAATCCAGCACCAGAGCGATGAGCATGGCCACTATCCCATAGCCGATCCAGTAAATTTGTTTGATATAAAGGCCGCGGAAAAAAGCTTCCGGTCGAGCGTGGTTGGCACTGTAAATGGCCACTACGCCGATAATGGCTATTCCCATGCAGGTCAGGAAAAACAGCCAGTTGAACTTGGAAACCAGATCCCTATCAATCATAGGATGATTTTATCATGGCGCATTGAAAATTATGGATATTTTCATCCCTTCCGTTCAGGCAGAGAGCTTTGCATAAGTTGATAAAGCGTAAAGTCGAGATTCTTCACTGCGTTCCGAATGACAAGAAGCGCTAGTTTTTCATCCTTGTATTCAGAATGACAAGAAACGCTAGTTTGTCATCCTTTTGTTCAGAATAACAAGAAACGTCAGTTTGTCATCCTTTTGTTCAGCGTGACAATAAAGAGCTATTTTGTCATTCTTAAAGAGCCTACAAGATGAAGAATCTCAGGTTATGAAAGGTCTCATTCAGACGACTCAACAGAGAGACAGGGGGAACTGGGTATTCGGTCAGCTGACAAGGTGTGAAAATCACGACCGTGATGCTTCTGACTAATCGATAAAGACGGTTTTTTTAGGGTGTGGCATCAGGCTTGCGTATGCTATTAAAGAATGAGAATGATTGATGGACTTGGAGAACGATGATGAACAACCAGGACAAAGATTCTAAGCAAGAGAAGCCTCCTGAAAAGAAAGAGGAAAAAGATAGCCCCGGCGATGAAAACAAACCATCGCGCCTTGCGGAACGTAAAGGCCAGCGCCCGGCATTTCCTTTCAGGAGAAAACCGATTTAAGAGACGCTTTGTTTTTTTGCCAGAGTATTGTATTACCGTTGGTCTCTTTTCCCGGAAGCCTCTTCTTGAATCGGTGGTCTCTTTTTCCGGAAGCCTCTTCTTGAACCGGTAGTCTCTTTTCCCTGAAGTCTCTTCTTGAATCGGAACGTTTTCAGGCATTGCTTAAGAAAAAGTGAACTTTTAACCATAAAGACCAGATTATCCAAAATGAAAGATTGCCCTTGCGGTTCTAATTTCCCTTACACCGATTGTTGTGCTCCGTTGATTCGGGGCACTGGTTTCCCGGATACGGCGGAGGATTTGATGCGGTCGCGTTATACCGCCTTTACCCAGCAAAACTGGGAATATCTGATTATCACCAGTCATCCTGAAGAAAAAAAAGAAATGGCTAAACTGGGCCCAGACCTGATCCAGGATGGGGTGGTTTGGAAAAGACTGGAGATCACGGATACCCGAGCTGGCGGTCAGGACGATTCTGAAGGGCAGGTGAATTTTGTCGCACATTATCATACTAAGGAAGGTGTCGAACAAACCCTGCGAGAATCCTCCCGTTTTTATAAAATCAATGCCCGTTGGGTCTATAGCCGTAAAGATTCGACGCTACCCCCTGTCCCGGCTTCACTCCAGAAGAAGCCCAAAACCTTTGTTCGTGATGAAGCTAAAGTAGGTAGAAACGATCCATGCCCTTGCGAAAGTGGGAAAAAGTATAAAAAATGTTGTGGCTAGCCCATAAATGTTGTGGCTAGCCCACAGATTTGGTTGAGGCCAGACTATAAAACAGAGGCTCTTTCAGTAAAAAACCCGGGAAATCCTTCTCTCGAAAATGCCTTTAGATGCACCCTCCCCATGTAACAGAAAAATTTCAAGATTGCGTTAAAAATCAAGGAGTTTTTCAGGTTGCATCTTTTCTAATCGGGAACCCTTAAGGCCTTTAATTACTTAGTATTAGAAAATGACTACCCCATGTTTTCCACAGGTTTTACACGAATATTGTGGAAAAGATTTTTTTCTAGCGAGGGTCCTCTTGAAACCCTTTTCAGACAAGGAAATGGGGGGTCGTGGAGAAGAAGTCCGCGTCTCATAAGGGTGTGCTCGATCATGTATCCTTTACACGCCTAATACATCGGCTTAGGCGAGGGAACCAAAGACTTGACCTTGGTTAGCCCAAACATATAAGGAGTAGAACGGGTGTCAAAATTCCGCTATCGTGTTTCCCTCTATACGTGGGCTTCCAGAGAGGCAAGTCACGATGTCGATGATGTAATGTTTTTTGACACTCTGATTTATAGGGGGAAAAGCATGACGGAATTTTGATACCTTTTTTCCGCCTCTATTCTAGGCACCCTTTTAAAAACTTCTTTCAACTTAAAATTTGTGGAAAACCCGTAAGGACTTCTGTCGGCATCAATGGTTTTTCGACATTTCAGAGGGTCTGCTTTAACTTATTGAAAATAAAGGGAAATTTTTTATAGCGTAAAAAAATCTTTTTTTCTGGGGAAAATCAAAATATCGGATTTCAGATACATGAAAAACTTTCCACAAATAACTCACAATTAGAGATCGTGAGAGAACTTGAAATATTACGCTTTAGCCTGGGGGCGTGAACGAATATTTTTATTCCTGAAGCGCGTCAATTTTTTCACGGGGGATCATACCCGTGTGTTTGTAAAAAAGTTTCCATATCCTGTGGGAGCGGTGTCTGAAATGACAGATTCAAGCCTGTGATCGGATGTTTCAGTTCCAGTTTATGGGCGTGCAGAGCCTGCCTGGACATCTTGAGGTCTGTGGATTTCCCACCATAGAGTTGGTCTCCGATTATAGGATGGTGGATCGAAGCCAGGTGCACCCGAATTTGATGGGTTCTACCGGTTTTAGGCCAGAGCTTGAGGTAAGACCAGCTTTTACAACGGTATACGAGTCGGTATTCCGTAGAAGCTTCCCGACTGTTTGAGGCTTTGGTGTCCATCTTTTTGCGATGTATTTTATGACGGCCGATGGCGGCATGAATCGAACCTTCATCCTTTTTAACATTGCCTTTCACGATCGCCAGATATTCTTTGCGGATCTCGCGTTTCTCGAATTGCGCCGCCAGGTTTTTGTGGGCGGCTTCGGTTTTGGCCACCAATATCAGTCCCGAAGTATCCTTATCCAGCCGGTGAACAATGCCGGGCCGCTCGACCCCACCGATCCCTGACAGGTCTTTGCAATGATGTAGTAAGGCGTTGACCAGCGTCCCGGTAGAATGTCCCGGTGCAGGGTGAACCACAATGCCTGCCGGTTTATCCAAGGCGACTAAATACTCGTCTTCAAAAATAATATTCAGCGGAATGTCTTCTGCGACAGCATCAAGAGGAACCGAGGCGGGCACCTGAACCGTGATCTGGTCTCCCTCCCGGACTTTATACCTGACAGGTCGAACTTCACCATTGACCGTCACCAGACCTTCAACAATTAGTTTTTTCAATCGCGATCGGCTGATCACTGTTTGACGAGTGGATAGAAAAACATCAAGCCGTTCTCGGCTGGAAGCTGAATCTACTTTGAATTCGTGTTGTTCCATTGCTAGAGGGACGCGCCGCCATCGACAAAAAGGGTTTCTCCGTTCACAAATGTGTTTTCCATCAGGTAGTCCAGGGCTTTGAGCAGGTCATCCAAATGCCCGTGGGTCTTTGTCGGGACTTTTTTGGCGGCTTTTTCCAGATAATCAGGTGGCCCACCCTGCGGAGGGAGGATGAGTCCCGGAGCGATGCCGTTGACCCTTACCGACTCCCCCCATTCCACTGCCGCCAGTTCCGTTAAATGTTTCAAACCCGCTTTGCTGACCGAATAAGCCGCGAAGGTGGGGACGGTTTTTGCCACACGTTCATCAAGAATATTGACGATCAAACCTTTGTTCACCTTGCGCTTATACTCGCGCATCAACAAATAAGGAGCCATGAGATTGAGGTTGAGGGTGTCGACTAAAGTTTTTAGGCTGGTCTCCTCTACATTTTCCTGAATAAAATTGGCGGCGGAATTGACCAGCAGTTCGATACCACTGAAATCCTTGAGGACTTTGCCGATGAACGATTCGGCTTCCTCCAGATTTCTCAAGTCTCCCGCATAGCCCTGGCATTGGACTCCTTCTGCTCGTGCTTCCTCGATCGTTGTTTCACTGTCCGTTCCGGAACTATGGTAAAGCAGGGCGATATCAAATCCCTTACGGGCCAGATGCAGGGCCATCGCTCGGCCGATGCGGATCGCTCCCCCTGTCACAATGGCTGTCGGCACTTTTGCTCCTCACAAATGGCTTATGTTATACTCACACGCTAATCATCAATTTACCATAAACTGGCATTATAGAAACCGTTTTGAATCCTTTACAGGTCCAAAACATTTTCAGGAAACAGGAGTGATTAAAAAATGAGTGCGAAAAAAGTCGTGAACATTGCCGTGTTGACGGTTTCCGACACCCGGACGGAAGCGGACGATAAATCTGGCCAGTTTTTAGTCGACCGGATTCAGGGAGCCGAGCACCATCTGGTTGAAAAGAAAATCATCAAAGATGAAAAAGACTTGCTTCAGGAACAATTAAAAAAATGGATCGCCAGTCCCGATGTCGATGCGGTGATCGCAACAGGCGGGACAGGTGTAACAGGACGCGACATCACTCCCGAAGCGTTCGAGGAACTGTATGAAAAGTCCATTCCGGGGTTCGGCGAATTATTCCGCATGTTGAGTTATGAAAGTATCCGAACATCCAGCCTGCAGTCGCGCTGTACGGCAGGGGTTGCCAACGGCACCTTCCTGTTTGCGTTACCAGGCTCGACAGGGGCATGCAAAGACGGGTGGGACCAGATTCTTGTCCATCAGTTGGACAGCACCCACAAACCGTGCAATTTGGTTGAACTAATGCCGCGCCTTCTCGAAAAATAACCACTAGACGTGGGGCCAATAGGGCGGTGATACCCCTTGGAGGCTGAAGGCCAGGGTAGGAAGGAACATGGCATGCACTCGCGACCGCCCTCTTCTCGGGATCCAGTTGGTTGTCGTCGCGAGCCTCAGAGCGGCCTAGCGATCCAGTTTAATTTGGTTTTGATAAGTTAAAACTGTTATTCTTAATAAACAGGTTTCATCCCCGACATAAACTCCAGGAGATTAAAATGAAAAAGATGTTTTTCGCGATTCTATTGCTAGTGATGGGAATCTTGTTTTCTTCCACCGCTTTTGCCGGCGATGATAAAGCCCACGGTAAGGAAGCTCAGGTCTCTTGTGGCCATCTTTGCGAAAAGTCTTCTCCAGAACATCAAACATAACACGACACAACTCCTGCACATCATGCTGTTGCCATGCTGGGGAAAACAATGTTGCCATGCATCACAACACAATTCCTGCTGTTGCCATGCTGGGGAAAACAATGTTTCCATGCATCACAACATCATGTTGTATAAAAAACAATGACCGCATAAGCATGACTCCTAACATGAGCCTCTAACCTGATCTCGCATGATAGTAGGAGTCTGGTATGACAGGATTTGTACTGTGGGCGTGTGTGATGCTGCCACAATGAATGATATTCATAATACAAATCTAACACACATTCATAAGTGGGCGTTATTTGTGTCACTGCAGCAAAGAGAGCTAACTGATTATGATATTGTCCTAGCCTTACAGTCAACCGCTAAACAATATGCACCCCACAGAGAGGACTTGTAAAAACCTCGCAAAGAAAATGGACATGTGGCTAGTCATGTACCCCGGCCTTCCTAGAGCGATGGATTGGCTATGCAAATCATGCGGTGAGTATATCATGATACCAGACCAGTATTTTTCACGCTGGTGAAGATTGCGAGACTACATCAACCAAAGCTCTAACCTTCACTGCTATCTCACCCAATGCTCTAACCTTCACTGCTATCCCACCCAATGCTCCAACCTTCACTGCTATCCCACCCAAT
>WASV01025874.1_pt1 | contig 12042 bp, 8 predicted proteins | sample 5698531 | NCBI WGS metagenome assembly WASV01 (sample SAMN11175559, study PRJNA528189) | sponge metagenome | isolation source: marine sponge | host: Myxilla | place: Antarctica: Western Antarctic Peninsula, King George Island | collected 2013-01 | reverse complement strand
GCTCGTCGGGCTCATAACCCGAAGGTCGTAGGTTCAAATCCTGCCCCCGCTACCAGTTGCGATAAAGCAGTTTAAGACCCCGCTGTATGCGGGGTTTAACTTTGGGGGATGGGGTAAATCGTCCGCAAAGTGCCGGTTTGTATCGGCGGATGATGGGCGAATGCGCCCATTTTTTTATGCGGGCATTTATGACGAGGCAGGGTGTATGGCGGGCGACCTGGCGGCAGTGCCGTTGAGATTGAAAAATCTACTGGAGCCGCCGATTGAGGCGCTCGGCTATGAACTGGTGCATATTGAGTTTGCCGGTGACGAAAATCGTGCCGGCAGTCAAGTGTTACGGGTATATATTGATGCGCCTGGCGGCATTCAGGTGAACGATTGCGCATCCGTCAGCCGCCAATTGAGTGCGGTGTTGGAGGTAGAAGAGGCAGCGATTGCGAATTATGTGCCAGCACGCTATTCGTTGGAAGTTTCATCGCCGGGAATTAACCGGCCGCTGGTAAAACCGGCGCATTTTGCGCGGTTTGTTGGGCATAGAGCGAAGATTGTGCTGAACTCGGCACGTGGTGAGCGGCGCAAATTCACCGGCGAGTTGAAAGAAGTTGATGCGAGACGGGTAGTGTTGGAAGTAGATGGCGAGTGTTATGAACTTAGCCATGACGACATAGATACGGCGCGACTCGCGCCGAAATTTTGACCGCACAAAGTGACGATTATGGCGATTACCAACAACGAAATCCTGCTGATGGCCGAAGTGGTCTCCCGCGAGAAAGATCTCGAAAGGGAAATTATTTTCAACGCCATAGAAGCGGCACTGGCAACCGCCACGCGCAAGTGGCACAGCGGCGATATTGACGCACGGGTGAGTATTCATCGCGACACCGGCGAATACGATAGTTTCCGCCTGTGGGAAGTGTTGCCCGATGATGAAGAAGTGGAATTTCCCGACCACCAGATTATTCTATCCGAAGCCGTGCAAACCCGCCCGGGTATTGCTGTCGGTGAGATGATTGAAGAGCCCATGGATAAGGTAGAATTTGGTCGCATTGCAGCGCAGGCCGCCAAGCAAGTGATTATGCAGAAAGTACGCGAAGCGGTGCGTGAGCAGACTGCCGAACGCTATCAAGATAAATTCGGCGTATTGCTTTCCGGCACGGTGAAACGCATGGAGCGCGGCAATGCCATCGTAGACCTCGGCGATTGCGAAGCGATGCTGCCGAAAACCAATATGATTCCCCGCGAAGGGCTGCGCCCTGGCGACCGCATTCGTTCGTTGCTGCATGAAATTGATGTGGAAGCCCGCGGACCACAACTAATGCTGACCCGCTTGACACCAGAATTTTTGATAGAGTTATTCAAACTGGAAGTACCCGAAGCTGGCGAAGGCATCATTGAGATTATCGCCGCCGCCCGCGACCCCGGTTCGCGCGCCAAAATTTCAGTGCGCACCAGCGATTCTAATGTTGATCCGGTCGGTGCTTGCGTCGGCATTCGCGGTTCGCGAGTGCAAAGCGTGTCCAATGAAATCGCCGGCGAGCGCGTGGATATCATCGTATGGTCTGACAACATTGCCGAATTTGCTATGCAAGCACTGGCGCCGGCTGAAGTTGAATTCATTTATGTGGACGAAGAATTGAAATCCATGGATGTCGTGGTAACCGAGGAAAACTTGTCGCGCGCTATCGGCCGTGGTGGGCAGAATGTACGCTTGGCTTCGGAGCTAACCGGCTGGGAATTAAACTTGATGACCGATCAGGACGCTGCGGATAAACAAGAAACCGAGCAAAAAACCTTAGTCGCAACCTTCATGGAGCAATTAGACATTGACGAAAATGTCGCCACCATCCTCGCCCAAGAAGGATTCAATTCCCTGGAAGAAATCGCATATGTGCCGCGTCAGGAAATTCTTGATATTGAAGAATTTGACGATGATTTAGTGGATGAATTGCGCAACCGCGCCCAAGATACGCTGCTAACCAGTGCCATCGCCTCGCAGGAACAAAAAGAGCCAGCCGAAGATTTGCTCAATATGGAAGGTATGGACGAGCAAACCGCCCGCATATTGGCTGCCGCCGGCGTGCGCACCATGGAAGACTTAGCGGATTGTGCGGTGGACGAAGTCCTTGACATCATTGATATTGATCGCGAGCGCGCCAGCGTGCTTATCATGACTGCCCGCGCGCCGCTGTTTGCCTGAACCATAGAGTCACGCCATGTCGCGCATTACCATCAACAACTTTGCCACCCAAATCGGCATTAGCCTTGATAAGTTGTTGGTGCAATTGGAAGACGCCGGCATCAAAGGCAAGACCCGTGAAGATTTGCTGGAGGACGAAGAGAAGATTAAACTGTTGCAATTTTTACAAGGCAAAGGTAGCGAGCGCGAAGCAAACCGCCAACAGATTACCCTCAAGCGTAAAACCACCAATCAAATTCGGCAGACCTCTCGAGGCGGCGCGGCGCGCACTGTGCAGGTGGAAGTTAAAAAGCGTCGGACGTTTGTAAAACGCAGCGTCATTGAAGCGCAACAAGCCGAAGAAGCAAGCAAGCGCAACGCCCGCATAGAAGAAGAAACCCGACGCAACGAACAAGCACAAGCCAAAGCAGATAAAGAAGCGAATAAAGGTAACAAAAAAGTTACCGTTGGAAAGGAAGGAAAATCAAACCTGAAAAACCAACCATCCGCCGAACCGCAAGCCCAACAAAATTTGCAATCGGAAACCACGGCAGAGCAAGCATCGGAAACCGAAACCCCAGAAACCAAAGCCTCAACAGACAAGACATCCAAAACCGAAACACCGACCAATAAAGCCACAGCAGGCAAAACTTCGGCAGACAAAGCATCAACCGCGAAATCGCCAGCGGCGACCACGCAAGATGCGCAACCCAAGAAATCTAAAAAAGGTAAAAAGGGTAAGTCCGGGAATCAATCGCAACGCACCGAACTGCATATCGCCAAAGGACGCGGAGGAAAAAATCGGCGCAAGCCGATGCGCAAAATTGGCAAGATTTCTTCCACCATTTCTGATGCGCATGCATTCGCCAAACCGACCGCGCCGGTAATTCACGAAGTCAGCATTCCCGAAAGCATCAGCGTCGGCGAACTCGCACAAGCGATGTCGGTCAAAGCTGGCGAAGTTATCAAAACGATGATGTCCATGGGCTCAATGGTGACCATCAACCAACGGCTTGATCGCGACACCGCGATTTTGGTGGTGGAAGAAATGGGGCATGTAGCCAAAATCATGGCGGAGGAAGACCCCGAAGCATTGTTGCTTGCCGAAGCCAATCAATCACAAGACCTAAAACCGCGGTCGCCGGTTGTCACCGTCATGGGGCATGTTGACCACGGCAAAACTTCATTGCTGGACTACATTCGACAAGCAAAGGTCGCCGATTTGGAAGCCGGTGGCATCACCCAACATATCGGTGCGTATAAGGTAAAAATAAAGCAGGGCGAAATCTGTTTCTTGGACACCCCGGGGCATGAAGCGTTTTCCGCCATGCGCGTACGCGGCGGCAAAGTCGCCGATATTGTGATTTTAGTGGTGGCTGCCGATGACGGCGTTATGCCGCAGACCATTGAAGCCATCCATCACATTCGCGCCGCCGAAGTGCCGATGATCGTCGCCATCAACAAAGTGGACCGCGAAGATGCAGACGCGGAAAAGATTAAGAAAGATTTAACCGCGCACGAAGTAATCTCCGAAGATATGGGCGGCGATGTGCTGATGAATGAAGTATCAGCGTTGAGCGGGCAGGGCGTTGATGCGTTGCTGGAATCAGTATTGCTGCAAGCCGAAGTGCTTGATCTGCGGGCGCGGGAAACCGGACCAGCCAGCGGCCAAGTGGTGGAATCTCGCGTTGATAAAGGCCGCGGTCCGGTGGCTACGGTATTAGTTCAACAAGGCACATTACGCAAAGGCGATGTCGTGCTTGCTGGGCGTGAATCGGGGCGTGTGCGCGTGCTAACCGATGATCAAGGCAAGCAGATTACCCACGCCGGACCTTCCACGCCGGTGGAAATCCAAGGATTGGACGGCGTGCCGGTGGCGGGTGATGATTTGTTTGTGGTGGGCGAAGAACGCAAGGCGCGAGACATCGCATTTCACCGCCAAGGCAAACATAAAGAAGTCAAACTCGCGCGCCAACAAAAAACCAAAATAGAAAACATGATGAACCGCATGGACGGCGGCAAAATCCAAGCCCTCAACTTGTTAATCAAAACCGATGTGCAAGGCTCGGTGGAAGCATTATCCGATGCGATGGAAAAATTATCGGTGGACGACATTAAAGTCAAAGTGGTGCATGGCATGGTCGGCGGCATTACCGAATCCGATGTCAATCTGGCGGTCGCCTCCGGCGCCATCATCATCGGCTTCAATGTGCGCGCCGATGCCACCGCACGAAAACTCATCAGCAACGAAGGCATCCAAGTCCATTATCACAATATCATTTACGATGTCATTGATTTGGTCAAGGCAACCATGTCGGGAATGCTCTCGCCAATTATCAAGGAACAACAAATCGGCCTTGCCGAAGTGCGCGATGTATTCAAAGCGCCGAAGATCGGCATCATCGCCGGCAGTTATGTGGTAGAGGGCATGCTCAAGCGCAATTTACCGGTGCGCGTGTTGCGCGATAATACGGTTATTTTTGAAGGCGCGATAGATTCCCTCAGACGCTTCAAGGACGATGTCAGCGAAGTTAGGAACGGATTGGAATGTGGCATCGGCATCAAAAATTACAACGATGTCAAAGTCGGCGACCAGATTGAAGCGTTTGAGGTCGTTGAGACCGCCCGGCAGTTATAGGGCGGATGGCGGCGAGCGATACGCACACATAATCGATCAATCATGCAAGAAGTGGATCGTAGCCGGCGCGTCTCTGAGCTCATTCATCGCGAATTATCCACGCTAATCGCCCGCGAAGTGGATGACCAGCGGGTGAAACTGGCATCCATCACCTCGGTCACCATCAGCCGCGATTTGAAGCACGCGACTGTGTATGTATCCAGCGTGGAAAGCACTGCCGACCCCGCGCAAATCGAAAAAGCCCTCAATCACGCGAGCAAATACTTGCGCTATTTACTCGGCAAAAAAACCAATCTCCGTAGCACCCCGCAGTTAAAATTCCAATACGACCACACCATCCGCCGCGGCATGGAAATGTCCGCGCTCATTGATTCCCTGAATAATAAGCATGTCGCGCGTGCATAATGCCGGACCGGCTAAGCGCACCAAACGCCCGCCGGCAATTCCCCTGGATGGAATGTTACTGCTGGACAAACCAGACGGATTATCTTCCAACCAAGCATTGCAGCAAGCCAAACGCTTATTAGGCGCGCGCAAAGCCGGGCACACCGGCAGTTTGGACCCGATTGCGACCGGTTTATTGCCATTGTGCTTCGGTGCGGCAACGCGAATTGCCGGGCTATTTTTGGATGCGAATAAAACTTACCGCGTGCAAATCAAATTTGGCATCGCCACCGATACTGGCGACCGGCAAGGGCAAGTGCGCGCCGAGCGCACGGTTAATTTCACCGCGCAACAATTGAACGATGCTCTTGACCAATTCCGCGGCAGTTTCACCCAAATACCACCGATGTATTCCGCCCTCAAACACAACGGGCAACGGCTCTATAAACTGGCGCGCGAAGGGATTACCGTTGAACGCGCGCCGCGAGCGGTCACGGTGTATGCGCTGTCTATTGAAAAATGGTGCGACGAGTATCTTGAATTATGCGTCTCATGCTCACGCGGATTTTATGTTCGCACGTTGGCGGAGGATATTGGCGAGATTCTGGGATGCGGTGCGCATGTGCAGGAATTGCGGCGAACCGCAGTCGGCAATCTCCAGCTTGAAAATGCGGTCACCTTGGCGCAACTGGAAGCCACGGATGATGCCGCCGAACGGCGGAAATTGGTGCTGCCCACCGAGCAAGGATTGGCGCACTTGTCTAAGATTAATCTGCCGGACAACATCGCTTTTTACATGTGCCGTGGGCGGACGGTACGCGCCCCATTGCCATTAAAAATCGTGCGGCAACATGATGCGGGAAATGACAAAGGGTATGATGCGGAAAATGACGAGGGGGATGGCGAAGGGCATGACAAAGGAAATGACAAATCAGCTGCCCCGACAAAAAATCTGGTACGGGTCTATTCGGATAGCAATGGATTTCTCGGATTGGCGGAGATTAATGACGACGGAAAAGTTACGCCGAAACTCCTGTTTCACACCACTTAATGGAAGCGAAGGTGATTCGCAATATCTTGTTGCGATGCGAAATTTTGCTACGAAGCAATTGGATGCTCGGCATATATATTTGGCTCCCCGGGACAGACTCGAACTGCCGACAAGGTGATTAACAGTCACCCGCTCTACCAACTGAGCTACCGGGGAATAGAAACGCATACTAATCGCCACGGCGATATAGGTCAAGAGTTTCGGTGATTGGATGTGGCGGAAATAGAATATCAGCGGGCGAATATCCGCTCACGAATACCACCTGACAGCAACTGCGATTTGGTGCTATTATTATTACCGATGATCACTGCGATGACCACTGAATGTTAATCAGTTAACAAAATTGCCCACACACACATTTCTGGGTTTGCCACGCACGCGAATTATCGCCTTGGGTATGGTTGTATGCCTCGGCTTGGTGTCTTGCGGTGGTGGTGGTAGTTCCACTCTAACACCCCCACCGGTTACACCGATCGACACTTCCACACCAACCCCGACAGATTGCCCGGCGGCGACTGGTACAATTATGTCAGGTGAAACCGAGTATCGCCTCACCTTTATTAATGAATGGACTGCCGCTCGGTTTCCCACAAATTTCCCCAGCGGCGATCATTTCACAAATTTAGTTGGCGGGGTTCATGACGATAGCAATTCTTTTTGGGAGTCGGGTGAGACGGCAAGTACGGGAATAGAAAATGTGGCGGAAATCGGTAGTTCGAGTGTTTTTCAAAATGAAGTCAATGCGGCTCAGCCAACCACTTATGTCTCCGGCGGCACTAACATCGTTTTCAGAGTAAGCCAGTTTTGCCCGTTAATAACCTTGGCATCTATGCTGGCACCGAGTCACGACTGGTTTGTCGGCGTGCATGACTTTGATTTGCGCGATGGCACCGGCGTGTTTGTGAATAAAGAGATGAATTTAGTGTTGTATGACGCTGGCAGCGAAGACGGTGAGGATTTTGCGTTAGGTGGCACTTCTGATACTAGTCCGCGCGGCGTGATTACCGTAGTAACCACCGCCGAAACCGCCACCGATTTTTTGAACGGCGTTCACCGAAATGATCTGAACCTATTCGTTGGGAAATTTGAATTCAGAATAATCCAAACAGCCACCACCAGCCAACTACGCCTAACCGCATCCCCAACCAGCGTCGCCGCAGACGGCGGAGTCAGCACTTTAACCCTCACTCGCGCAAGCATCGAATCGGCGGATGAGGCGGTGGTTGATTTGCGCTTCCGCGGGGACGCAATCCGCGATACCGACTATCGCGTATCCGCCATGCGTATGGTCATCCCCGCCGGCGAGACACAATCTATGATGACCATGACGGCGACTATGGGCGCGCCGATTGCCGCGACTATTAATGGCTTACGCGATGCGCGAAGTCGCTTTATTCACATCACCCCGGCGCAGTTAGTTAGCGATTCGTCCAACGGCATATCTTCGGTTGAGATCACTATCAACGCCACCAATACGTCGGCGATGAACGCCGAAATCAATCGTGCAATCTTGCCGCAAGTGGCGCGTGCGCTCACTGATCAAGGAATGCAAGTAATCGCACAACGCATGGTGCCTGCCGCCGCCGAGAAAGCACGTTTAACTATTCGCGGTCAATCCAGCGTCGTTGAAACCGCCGCCACGCACGGGCAAGCGATTATGCAAGGACGCGCAACCCTAAAAGACCTTATTCGCGGTTCCGAATTTGTATTGCCATTACAAAATTCCGCAAACGCCGGCTGGCTAAACCAAGTTACCTTCTGGGGCGGTGGCGATTCTAAGGAGTTGGATGACGATGGCGATGCGGTCCAATGGGATGGCGATTTATTCAGCACGCATGTCGGCGCGGATGTGCGATTGCGCGATGATTGGCTTGCCGGCTTGGCGGTGTATCAAAGCCATGGCGATTTTGATTACGAAGTCGGCAATGTGCGCGGCACGCATGAATTAAAGATTAGCGGCGTTCGCCCATACCTCGGCTGGACACGGCCAGATAAGCAATTGAATTTATGGGCAATCGCTGGCTATGGCGAAGGCGAGATTCAGATTACTGCAGATAGCAGCGCGAATGCCGGTGGTAAGCATAGCGGCGATGTGGCATTGAAAAGCATCGGCGCGGGCGGCGGTAGTGAAGTGTGGCAGGGCGATTCAGCCAAATTGCGAATCAAAGGCGATATCGCGCAAACTAAAATGGTGGTAGACCGCAGCGCGCAAATCTCATCACAGACGGTGGATGTGCGGCGCGTGCGCCTTGCCTTGGAAGCAACCCGCACGCATGTGCTTGCCAGCGGCGCGCGATTATTTCCGCAAGTGGAATTCGGATTGCGCCATGATGCCGGAGACGGTCGCACGACAAGCGGTGCGGAACTCAGCGGTGGATTGAAATATATCGGCAGCCGAGTCACCTTCGCTGGCAAAGCGCGCGTGTTGATGGGCTATGACGACTACGACGAATGGGGCGTATCCGCGCTACTACACTTCGTGCCCGGTGCCGATGGCAACGGATTATCGTTCACCATACAACCAGCCTACGGCGACACCGCCAGCGATGTCCGTACGATATGGAATTATCACCCGAACGCCGCCGCCCATGCCTACGGCGCGCGCATGCAAGTTGCCTTTGGCTATGGCGTATCAACCGCTGGCGGATTGCTCACCCCGTACACCGAACTAACCGCGGGAGAGGTTACTCGTCGCCACCGCGTTGGTTTGAAATGGCAACGCAACGAGGTTTTGGATTTGCATCTGTTTGGCGAACAACCGTACGACGTTGATGCGCATGAAAATGGGCATGCATATGAAAAGGAAGTTTCGTTAGAGGGCAGGGTGTCGTTTTAATTCGGTTACAATCCCGCGAATGACCACCGCCGAATATAAATTGGTAAGCGAATTTTCACCGGCTGGCGATCAGCCGGCGGCGATTGAGTTGTTGTTAGACGGTTTAAGCAGCGGTGAAGCATTTCAAACTTTGCTCGGCGTGACCGGTTCCGGCAAAACTTTCACTATGGCAAATATCATCGCCACCAGCGGCCGGTCCGCATTGATTCTTGCGCATAATAAAACCTTGGCGGCACAGCTATATTCGGAAATGCGCGATTTTTTCCCTAATAACGCGGTGGAATATTTCGTTTCCTACTATGATTATTATCAGCCCGAAGCATATGTTCCCAGCTCCGATACCTTCATAGAAAAAGACGCTTCGGTCAATGATCACATTGACCAGATGCGATTATCAGCCACCAAAGCGTTGCTGGAACGCACCGATGTGATCATCGTCGCTACCGTCTCGGCAATCTATGGCCTCGGCGACCCGCAAACGTATCACGGAATGATACTGCACTTAAAACAAGGCGACCGCATGGAGCAACGCGCCATTGTGCAACGCTTGGCGGAAATGCAATATACGCGTAACGATATGGAATTGCGCCGCGCCACTTTTCGCGTACGTGGCGATGTGATTGATATTTATCCGGCCGAATCCGAGCGATTGGCGGTGCGTATTGGGCTGTTCGCTGATGAAGTGGAAAGTTTGGCGAAGTTTGATCCACTTACGGGTAGCGTGGAAGCGAAACTAAAAAGAATTACGGTTTATCCGAAGAGTCATTATGTAACCGCACCCGACACAATTATCAGCATTCTGGATAGCATTAAATCGGAATTGCGCGAACGATTACATGAACTGCGCGGTCAAGAAAAATTGGTGGAAGCGCAGCGTCTTGAACAGCGCACGATGTACGATTTAGAAATGATGCGCGAGTTGGGTTATTGCAACGGCATTGAAAACTATTCCCGATACCTCTCGGGACGCATGCCCGGGCAACCGCCGCCGACGCTAATGGATTATCTGCCGGGCGATGCGATTGTATTTATTGATGAAAGCCACGCCACCATTCCGCAACTGGGGGCGATGTATCTCGGCGACCGTTCGCGCAAGGAAAATCTCGTGGGTTATGGATTTCGTTTGCCCTCGGCGATGGATAATCGTCCGTTGCGGTTTGATGAGTTTGAAGGTTTATTGCAGCAAACTATTTTTGTCTCGGCGACACCGGGAGATTATGAAGCGCGCCGCGCATCTACTCCAGTTGAGCAAGTCGTGCGGCCGACCGGATTGCTTGATCCTGAATTGGAAGTGCGTCCGGTGGATTCGCAGGTGGATGATTTATTGTCCGAAATTAACTTGCGCGTGGAACGCAAAGAGCGCGTGTTAGTGACCACGCTAACCAAACGCATGGCGGAAGATCTCACCGAGTATTATCACGAACACGGGGTGCGAATTCGCTATCTGCATTCCGATATTGATACGGTGGAGCGCGTTGAAATTATTCGCGACCTACGCGCCGGAATTTTTGATGTGTTGGTGGGTATTAATTTATTGCGCGAAGGATTAGACCTCCCGGAAGTTTCCTTAGTGGCGATTTTGGATGCCGATAAAGAAGGCTTTCTGCGTTCAACGCGATCATTGATTCAAACCATCGGCCGGGCGGCGCGCAACATCAACGGCCGGGTGATTTTATACGCCGATAAAATTACCAAATCTATTGCGCAAGCAATGCAAGAAACCGAACGGCGACGCGATAAACAACGCGTCCATAACCAACTCCATTCAATACAACCGAAGTCAATCATCAAACCGGTTAGGGATATTCTGGAAGGCGTGACCGCCAATGATATGGAGTGGGGCGATATGGCGGACAATCCGGCGATTGCCGATGAAGCCGAACAGTATGTTCAGGCGTCGCCCAAGGAATTAGGGAAAATGCTTAAACAACTGGAAAAAGAAATGTATAACCACGCCAAAAATTTAGAGTTTGAATCCGCCGCACGCGCCCGCGATCGCATCAAACGAATTCGCGATGGTAAATTTTTATCCGAAGCGGGTTGAATATATTAATATTAAATAACGCCGACCACTACACCAATTCCACTCCGACATTTTTAAGCATATCAATCAATTTAATCAGCGGCAAACCAATTAACGCATTGGGGTCATCTCCCGTGAGACGTTTCAATAACGCGATACCAGGACCTTCCGCCTTGAGCCCACCGCAACAATCATATGGTTGCTCCGCCCGAAGATAACGTTCAATTAAATCGTCCTCCAATTCACGAAACTCCACCACAAACGGCTCCACCGCCGACTGGACATGCGCGGCATTATCAATAGCAACATCGATATCAATATCAACATCGCCAGCCGCCGCCGCATCGTATAACACCACGCCCGAATACAAAGTAATCCGCGCACCAGACATGCTTTTTAACTGCCGCACCGCGTTTTCATGACTACCCGGCTTACCCATAATTTCACCCGCATGCGCCGCCACTTGATCCGAGCCAATAATCAATCCATGCGGATAATGCACCGCCACCGCCCGCGCCTTCGCCAACGACAACCGGGATACTAATGCATGGGCCGATTCATTCAAATGCGCGGTCTCATCAATATCCGGCGCGTGACAAATAAACGATAAACCAGCACGTGCCAAAATTTCCCGACGATACGGGGATGAAGATGCGAGGATGATTTGACGATGCATAGTTTGCGGACTCATGATTTAATTAGGCTGATTATAAATAGGTCGTTTTGCGATTCTGCAATATTCATAAAGATAGGCGACTCCCCTCGGCAATTTAAGGTTGTCGCACAAGTGGTAATCTTGAAAAAATTGCTTGACAAAACAATAGCGCGTGATGGAAGATGAAGAATCTTGTTTTGTTGTTGGAGGTTCTGATGCGCAATCAATGGAATAGTTTGTTCTGTGGTGCAGTTTTAATGATGCTGTCGGTGACGATAG
>WASV01086317.1_pt1 | contig 12048 bp, 11 predicted proteins | sample 5698531 | NCBI WGS metagenome assembly WASV01 (sample SAMN11175559, study PRJNA528189) | sponge metagenome | isolation source: marine sponge | host: Myxilla | place: Antarctica: Western Antarctic Peninsula, King George Island | collected 2013-01 | reverse complement strand
CTACCCGCCGCTCTCCCGATCTATATAAAGCTCATCCCCGCCTCTAGGTCCATGCTCGTGTGCTATCAACATACCTTGGTTAAAAATCAAGCCTTGAGGATTACGATGCCCATAACTATAAATCGCATTATTAAAAGGGTTGTCTTTAGGAATACTACCATTATCATTAAGTCGTAAAATTTTACCAATATCGTTACTGGTGTTTTGTGCTAATTGACGATGCCCTCTATCGCCCACACTGATGTATAAATATCCATCATCATCAAAAACCAAACGCCCAGCAAAATGATGAGCGCTGTTTAATCTTGGGCTAGCAGTATAAATCTGTTGCCAATGTGTTAGCGTGTTTTGTTTGAGTTTAAATCGGACAATTTTGGTGCTTGACCCTGATTCATTCAAACCACTATAACTCAAATATATCCAGCCATTATTAACATAATCTGGGTGTAAAGCCAAATCCAATAAACCTCCTTGCCCACGAGCATAAATATCAGTTGCTGGTATATCAAGTTTGGTGCGTTTACCCTTAGTTAACTCCAATAAAACCAAGCCACCATTTCGTTCACTAATTAATACAGTACTATGAGTTAAAAATACCAATGACCAAGGATGGTTAAGACCAGATGCTATGGTTTTAACTTGCCAATTATTTTCTATTTTTTTACTTGCTGCTAAATTTGTACCCGCTAATGACAAGGTCAATACAAGCAATAATTTAAGGAAGTTATGAACAACTAAGGTTGATATTTTTCTAATCATCTTTGTTTATGCAAAAGTCTCAATAATCAGATAACACTATTTTACAAAAAATAAATCTACTGCTAGATTAGATTACACTGTCTAGGTATTTTTTATAAATCATTCTCATGAGAACGGACTAATTTAGTTAAAGATACTATAAAAGCGGCTGTTCTAAAATCTTGAACATTATTATCGTGTTTTGTTTTTACAATAGATTGTAGAGCATCTCTCATAGAATTAAACAAACCAGAATGCACTAAATCAAGCTCACTAGCACCACTAGTGATAGTATCTCTTGTTTTTTCAAATACACTCTTTTTGGTTAATTTTTCAATCGCATTACAAATATGGTCACCTTGAATTGCTTGAAAATGCTGATTAATTCTCCCTAACCTAATATGTGATAGGTTTTTTACCCACTCAAAATATGACACAATCACGCCACCTGCATTAAGATATAAGTCAGGCAAAATAATAATACCTTTTTTATGTAGAATAATATCTGCCTCTTTGGTAACAGGTCCGTTAGCCGCTTCAGCGACTACTTTTGCTTGAATTTTGTCTGCATTGTCTTGATGAATAATACCTTCTACAGCAGCAGGAATTAAAATATCACAAGGATAATACAATAAATCGTTTTTGTTCTCAATGCTAGTTATCGCACCACTAAACCCTAATAAACTACCATTTTCTAATTGATACTTGTTGGCTGCTTCAATGTCAATCCCTTTAATGTTATACAAAGAACAGTCATACTCCATAATACCAATAACTAAAAAACCATGCTCTGCTAAAAGTCGTGCTGCATGATAACCCACATTACCAAACCCTTGCACAATAATTGTTTTACCTTCTGGTTTATTATCGCTTAGACCTGTTTTTAAAATCTCATCACTATAGTTTAATAACTCTAAAATCCCATAATAAACACCACGACCTGTTGCCTCAGTTCGCCCACGAATACCACCCTCATGAACTGCCTTACCTGTGACACAAGCTGCATAATTAATATCATTAGGATGTAAGCGCTTATAAGTATTTGCTATCCAACCCATCTCTTGCTCACCAGAGCCAATATCAGGCGCTGGCACATTTAACGATGGACTTAAAAAACCTTTGTGTATTAACTCTTCTGCAAATTTTTTGGTAATAGATCTAAGTTGGTTTTTTGTGTATTGTTTAGGGTCTATTTTTAACCCACCTTTAGAGCCACCATAAGGCACATCAACCAATGCACATTTATAAGTCATCAACGCTGCTAATGCTTCTACCTCGTATTGATCAACATTCAAACTATAACGAATACCACCCTTGCCAGGTAAGCGATGATCACTATGCAATACTCGCCAACCGGTAAATAATTCAATTTTATTGTTAATTTCAATAGGAAAAGTAGTTTTTAAAATTGCACTAGAACACTTAACCACTTCAATTACTTGTTTATCTAATTGGGCAATTTTAGCTGCTTTATCTACTAAGCCATCAACATTGTTACGAAAATCTATTCCTTGCATATGTTTTTTATTTAATTGTTTGAATTTAATTGTCGTTTTACGCTATATAACACCCATGTGAGTTATGTTTTTCATCATTATTAATCGACTTAAGTATTGTGCTGATTTTAGCGTTGCTAAGATTGGTTTTGTTGAGATTAACAACCAAGCAAAATTTCACATTTTTCTAATCATCTCTATTGATGCAAAGGTCTCTTAGTGTCCAGTTTTTTAGGCGTAGTTCGCACCGACTTTTTATATTTTTGTTAGAAGTGTTATTTTGATAATACTTCATTGCTTGCATTTTTTATTGCATTAACTGTACGCTCAATACCTTCAGCAGTGGTTGCCCATGAGGATACACTTAATGCCCTTGCCAAAATATTGTGCTAAACCAACAATCACCTTCTTCTTGAATTAATTGTACAATTATAGGCAAAGTTGCTTTTGTATTTTAAGTGTTTAAAGATTGAAGTTTGTCTTTTACTTGTTGACCATAATTAACATCTGCCTTGGTAAATTGTTCAATCATTCTTTGTTGAATTGAGCTATTAGCACAAGACAAACCTCCTGCAATATTGTTGGTTAATTGGTCTTTCTGGTCATCACTCATCAGCCTAAACAAACTGCCTGCTTGGCTATAATGGTCATCATTGCCTGTATCGTATCTGTCAATCCAAGCATTTGCTTCAACTGGCATTGCAGGTTCTTTAATAGAAGGATCTGGTGCTGGTGCGCCTTGATTGATTTGATCATTAGGGTAATGATTAACACTAGATCCATCATCTTTTATGCCTTGATTCATCGGACACATACCTGCCATTGCACCATCTGTTTGGTAATGATTGACTGGACATTTAGCTGCATTAATGGGTAATTGATTAGCGTTAGTGCCTACACGATAACGATGAGCATCAGGATATGCCATTAGGCGACCTTGTAGCATTTTGTCAGGTGAGCCACTAATACCAGGTACAAAATTACCTGGTGAAAAACAAGCTTGTTCAGTTTCTGCAAAATAGTTTGCCACATTGCGATTTAACTCTAAAGTACCCACTTCAATCAACTCAAAATCAGCGTGAGGCCATATTTTAGTTAAATCAAACGGGTTGATATTGTAGTCTTTAGCTTCTTGCTCGCTCATTATTTGTACTTTAGCAGACCAACTAGGATTATTGTTTTTGTTAATCGCATCCACTAAATCTTTTTGTGCGCCAAATGGTGTTTGTTGTGAGGCTTGCTCATCGGTAAAACATTGGATACCTTGATTACTTTTAAAGTGCCATTTAAACCAAAAACGCTGCCCTTTATCATTATAAAAACTAAAGGTATGAGAGCCAAAGCCATGCATATGGCGATAACTGCTTGGAATACCTCGATCAGACATTAAGATAGTTATTTGGTGCAAAGATTGAGGGTGGTTTGCCCAAAATTCATAAGCAGAGGCTGGGTTAGGTAAGTTGGTTTGTGGGTGCTTTTTTTGTGAATGAACAAAGTCAGGAAACTTAATCGGGTCTTGTAAAAAGAAGACCGGAGTATTATTGCCCACTACATCATAATTACCCTGCTGGGTGTAAAACTTAATGGCAAACCCTCTAGGGTCTCTGGCGTAATCGCTGGAATCTTGCCCACCGCCAACGGTTGAAAAACGCACAAATACTTCAGTTTTTTCACCTTGTTGTTGTAAAAAGTGTGCAACCGTGTAATTACCCAGTGATTTGTTTAGAGTAAAAGTACCATAAGCGCCTGTACCTCTAGCATGAACCACTCTTTCAGGTAGGCGCTCACGATTAAAGTGGGCTAATTTTTCAAAAGTGTAATGATTGTCAAAAGTTAAAGGGCCTCGTTTGCCAACGCTAACACTATTGTTATCATCAGCAACAGGCGCACCTACTGAATTTGTTAAGATTTTTTTAGTCATTTTTTTATTGTTTTTTTGGTTGAATACTGGTTAAGGAAGCGTTGAACAACTAAAGTGCGTGATATGGAAATTGCAAATAGTGTTGTTTGGTGTTTTCATCGTGGGTGCTTGAATTATTCAACGCTTGCTTAGGAATTATATTTAAAATTTTGACACAGTGTATCAAATGCTTTGAAATTTTGTTTGAGTAGTAAAAATTCATCTAAAGGCATTAGCAACAAGCTGACCTCTTCTAAGGCGGTAATGGTGTGAGTATGGCTAGAATGATAATTATCAATACAAGAATGTATAACAGCCTGTTCGCCCAATGTATGGATACCATCAGTGTTTTTACACTCAACACTGCCTTTAATAACAATAGCAGCATGGGCAATTAAGTCTCCCTCACGGTAAATAACATCGCCTTGGCTAAATAAGGCTTTTTTAAAAGTTTTTTCCATCACAGGTGAAACTTGAACCATAGTTCTAGGGAAGATAAAATCCAATAACCAATTAAGCGTAATGCGTAACTGAGTAACAAACCCAGGCAGTTTAACAATATAAATACCTCGCCACATCGCCCAAGCTAAAAAACCGGACAAACGCACTTTACCAATTTCAATAACCCCTTGATAAGCGCCTAATGATGCCATCAACCCTAGAGGGTTAAAATTAAAAGCTTGTTTGGGTTTGTTGTATAGGTTTGCTTGAATATTCTTAGCAATTATTTTTGCCTCTGCTACGGCAAATTGTGCGGTGGGGGGTGCGTATTTCATCCCTGTTTTTTGTTCATCCATAGGAATAATTGCCACATCACCCAATGCCCAAATATCAGCATATTGCTTGGTTTGCATATATTCATTAACTGCGATACAACCGCGTTCTAACTCAAAATTTCTTTGGACAAACCCCCTAGGACCACTGCCTATAGTGGTGATAATAGTATGAGTTTGGATTTTCTCTCCAGTATCAGTAATTAGGTGTTTGGCTGTTGCTTGTATCACCCCAGTATTAAGGCGAATATCCACCTTGCGTTTGTTTAATTTTTTATGTGCATAATCAGACAAAGAGGGGGTTAATTGGGTTAAGATTCGGTTATCTCTTTGTAGGATGATAAATTGAACTTCATCCTGATCAATATTAGGGTAGTGTTTTAAAGATTTTTGCACCATATCTTGTAATTCACCTGCGGTCTCAACCCCTGAAAATCCAGCACCTGTTATCACAAAAGTTAAGGTTTGTTTTTTAATATTCTCATCCAGAGTAACATCGGCCAACTCAAGGCAATTTAAGATATGGTTTCTTAGTAAAAAAGCATCCCCTAAATTTTTCATAGTAAAGGTATGATCACTAAAACCAGGTAAATTTAGCTGGGATTTTTGCCCACAGGCAATAATCAGTTGGTCGTAAGGTAGATTGATAATTTTTGTGTGCCGACCTTGTAGTAACTGAATATTTTTATTTTCTACATTAATATTTTTAACACTGGCTAGACGGTGTTTAACATTAGGTAATAAAATCCGCAAAGGACTCACCGCATCATGTGGGTTGATAATGCCTGAGCTCACTTCAGGCAGTAGGGGTTGGAAAACAAAATAATTTCTCTCACAAATTAACTCAATCTCTATTGTTTGTCGTTGAAATTGATTAAATTGCTTGAGTAGATTTTTAGCAGTAAAAACCCCAGCAAAACCACCACCAATAATAACAATTTTTGTTTTTTTGTTTGTTTCTTGTTGTTTTGTTGTATTGGTTGAAGTCATTTTTTAAGGTGCTTTAAAATGTGTTGATAAACATTATATGGCACAAAATTTGAAATATCGCCCCCTAATAGAGCGATTTCACGAATTAAACTAGAGGATAAATTACTGTATTGCTCATCAGGGGTCATAAAAAGCGTTTCAATATTAGCATCTAGTTTTTTATTCATCCCTGATAATTGGAATTCATATTCAAAATCAGAAACCGCTCTTAGTCCACGAATTATAATTCTAGCTTGTTCTTTTTTGGCAAAATCCACTAATAGGGTATTAAAGGTTTTTACCTCAACATTGCTAAATTTTTTTAAGGCGTCACAAATTAACGCTAAGCGGTCATCTAAGTGAATAAAAGCAGTTTTACTGCTGTTTTGGGTAATGGCAACAATAACCTTATCAAATAAACCAGCACCTCTAGCGATAAGGTCTATGTGTCCATTGGTGATTGGATCAAAAGAACCTGGATAAATAACAATTTTCATCATAATAATTTATTGAGATAATCCGATTAATCCATAATGGACATTACCTGCTTTTTTTTGTTTTAAAAACGACATATTATTCGGTAATAATACCGCATTTAGAGTTAATTCTGTTTCTATATAAATTTTACCTTGTAAATTTAATACACCTGCTTGATTAATTTTTGTCAAAATATCATTTAAGTATTGTTGACCAAAAGGCGGATCTAAAAAGATGTAATCAAATGCGGTTGGTGCTGCTTGTTTTGATAATTGCTCTAAGTAATGACCCGCATCATCTTGAATAATGCGTATGTTTTTTGTGTTGAATTGTTTGGCATTTTGCAAAATTTGAGTATAGGTTTTTTGGTTATTTTCTACCAAAGTTATTTTACTTGCCCCTCTGGACAATGCTTCAAACCCTAAAACACCACTGCCTGCGAATAAGTCTAAAACACAAGCTTTGTTTAATTCAAACTGTAGCCAGTTAAAAAGCGTTTCTCTAACTCTAACAGGGCTAGGTCGCAACCCATTTGCTTGTATAAAACTAATAGAGCGCCTTGAGTATTGACCGCCAATAATTTTAACTGTGTTTGTTTTACTCAAAACTAGCAATAACAGTTATTTTTGGTTCGCATTATTAAAAGCATCAATGATTTCTGCCTTAGCGGACTCAACACCTTCCCAGCCATCAATTTTGACCCATTTATCGGCTTCTAAATCTTTGTAATGGGTGAAAAAATGCTCAATTTGGTCTTTTAATAAGGCATCAACTTGATCAATATCTTTTATATGGCGGTATTGAGTGGATAATTTATCATAAGGCACAGCCAAGATTTTGGCATCTTGTCCTGACTCATCACTCATTTTTAATACACCAATAGGGCGACATTTAATAACGCAATTATGCACCAAAGGATAAGGGGTAATCACCAATACATCCGCAGGGTCGCCATCGTCTGAAAGTGTATTGGGGATAAAGCCATAATTGCACGGATAAAACATAGGAGTTGAGATAAACCTATCAACAAATAAGGCGTTGCTGTCTTTATCTAACTCATACTTAACAGGCGGACTATTAGCAGGAATTTCAATAATTACATTAACTTCATTAGGCAGATTGTCCCCTGCTAGGATAGGTGTAATAGACATGGATAAAAGGCATTGAAAATTGATAATTATACCACTTGATAATTAACACCGACTCATTGCAACTCAAACAATAAACAAGTCTTATTTGCTCATTCATGGTTATTCAAACCCAACAAATAAATATGTCAGAGGTTCCCTCGTACAAGAACAGTTTTTTATTGGTTTGTTGCTAATGCAGGGTTTTCTTAGTTAGAGTAAATCTTGCAATAGTGTGTATCGCCATCCTTGATGTAATCTAGTGTTAGTATTGCCTTTGATGAGTTGGATTAAGGTATTTTTATTGCTAATAATCTGGGTGCTTAGTTGAGATTTATTGGCAATTTTTTCTAATTTTAGGCGTAAAGATTTATATTGTTTCTGCTCGCTAGGGGTGAGTTTTTTGCTTTCTAGGCTTAGAGAATCTGCTAAAGGATTTTCTTGTGCAAACTGTTTAAAATCGGCTTGCCATTGCTTAAATAGTTGGGTTTTATTTTGAGCTAAATTCAAAATAACCAAATCATCAATAATCCATTTTTTAGGCTTATTGTGTTTAATGGCAGTTTGCAAACGCCATGCGCTTAATTGCTGGGCTTGTGGGTAATATTGCTTAGGTAGTTTATTGATGCCAGAGAGTTTTTGCCATTGGGTGTCAAAAGGAGGTGAATGCGTAAATTGATTAATCAAATACTGCGTTTCTTCTAATAACCAAGCTTGTTTGTTAGCATCAGTGAGTTGTTGCTTGAGTTTGTGGTATAAGGTAAATAAGTGCTTAACATCATTTAAGGCATAGTCTAATACTTCAGTCGGTAATGGGCGTTTTTGCCAGTCAAAACAAGTATGTGTTTTGTCTATATTAATATTGAGTAAAGTTTTACATAAGGCTTGATAGGATATTTGCGGGGCATAGCCTAATAAATTACAAGCAGTCTGGGTGTCAAATAAATTTTTGGGCAAGCGTTGAGATAAATCATGTAATGCCTCAAGGTCTTGACTAGCAGAATGCACAATCCAAGTCGTATTGTGGTCATATAATTTATCAAATAAAGGGCTTAAATCCTCAATAGCCAACACATCAACCGCATATTGTTGGGTCGGGGTTGAGAGTTGAATTAAGCATAAAATTGGATAATAAGTATTGCGCCGAACAAATTCAGTATCTAACCCCAAAATTGGTTCATCTGTTATTAATCCGATGAGTTCTAGTAATTTACTGTGTGTGTTGATCATAGAGTGGTTTATACCTGTTGTATGTGATGATGGAGGGATATTTTAATATTTTTTTAATGGAGACTAATGGACGCTATCCTTTTATTTGAGACCTTTGCATAATATAAAGATGATTAGAAAAATGTGAGATTTCGCTTAGTTGTTGATTTCAACAAAGCCAGTCATAGCACCGTTAAAACCCCTAAATGAGTACTCCGCTTGTGGTTTGGGTTTTTGTAAATAAAGTTGCATTTTAATGACTATTTATATTTATGCAAAGGCTTTAACTTATTAACCCCAAATTTTTAAAGTATAATTCTATGTTATGAAATTCATTATATCCATATTTTTATTTTTAATGCTATCAGCGTCGCTTAGTGCTAATACTGTACAAAGTGTTAAAGTTGATTTTGAGTATGGTGACTCACAATATGGTCACTTAGCTGATCCAGCTAGCCCTTTAGTCAATATGGAATGTTGTTCTGATCAACTAAGTATTGATTGTGCTCAATGTTTGACTATTGGTTTATCTGCTAGTTTTTCTAAGGCATACCTATTTTTTACACCCGCTTTATTAGTATCCATTTTAGAGCCATTCTATGTATCTTTTACTCCAAAGATAATCCCCATCCCTCCGATTGTTTAGAATACATTGAAGCGTTTGCTTTAAACTCGTGCTTTATAAAATGACTTAGGCGATATTTTATTGCTGGTCATTAAGGAAACTCTGAATAACTAAAGTGCGTGATATGCAAATTGCAAATAGTGTATTTTTATCTAAAAATAAGACAAATACTTGTTGTATTTAATGAATTGTTGGATAAAAAGATTGCTGTTTTGCGTTTTCATAGCGGGTACTTGAGTCGCTCAAAACTTCTTTAATCAATTTTTTTAGGAAAAAAAAATGAACACTAAAACTCTACTATCACGCAGACAATTTGTCAAAGGCGTGACTATCGGTGCTACTGCACTTACTATTAACCCAAGTATTTTATTTGCCAATACTAAGGGACATACCAGCCTCAATGGTAATGTATTTAATCTTTCAATTGGCGAACAATCTGTTAATTTTACAGGGACAATGCGAAAAGCAACAACGGTTAATGGTTCGCTACCAGCACCGTTATTAAGGTTTAAAGAAGGTAGTATGGTAACACTCAATGTTACAAACCATCTAAAAGAAGTTACCTCACTGCATTGGCATGGATTAATTTTGCCATCTGAAATGGACGGTGTACCAGGGATTAGTAATGATTTTTATGGTATCAATCCAGGACAGACTTTTACTTATCACTTCAAAGCGAAACAAAGTGGCACATACTGGTATCACTCGCACTCTGGTTTTCAAGAACAGACTGGATTATATGGTCCAATTGTGATCGATCCTATTGAAAAAGACCCTGTGGCATATGACAAAGACTACGTGGTGATGTTATCTGATTGGACTGATGAAAACCCAACAGATGTGTACCACAAGCTTAAAAAACTTTCCCATTATTACAATTTTAATGAGCGTACGCATAATAACCTGATGAATGATATTGAGCAAAAAGGTTTGGAAGGCACTTGGAATGATCAAAAAATGTGGAATCAAATGCGTATGTCTCAGCGTGATTTATCGGATGTAACAGGCTATACCTATACTTATTTAACCAATGGTATAACCCCAGATAAGGGTTGGGTGGGCTTGTTTGATAAGGGTGAAAAAATTAGGCTAAGATTTATTAATGGCTCAGCAATGACTTTTTTTGATGTGCGTATTCCTGGACTAAAAATGACTGTAGTGTCAGCTGATGGACAAAATGTTCAAGCAGTTTTGGTTGACGAATTTAGACTGGGTGTAGCCGAGACTTATGATGTTATTGTTGAGCCAAAAAATGACAGTGCTTATACAATTTTTGCTCAAGATATTGCGCGCTCAGGTTATGCTAGAGGTACATTAACACCCGATTTATCTTTGATTGGTGAAGTACCAAAATTAGATGTAGTGTCAAATTTGAGCCATGCTGACATGGGTATGGATATGTCTAATATGGCAGGGATGAATCATGCTAAGGGTATGCCTGAAACGCCCAAGCCAAAATTAGACCATTCTAAGATGAAGCACGGTGCAATGGCGATGGCAGAACCTGTTGTAGATCATAGCAAAATGGATCACGCCAAAATGAACAAGCCAAAACCAGTACTAGATCACGCTAAGATGGGACATGATATGTCCAGTATGCAATCAATGGTAACTCATTCTGATACTGAGTTTGGTCCACATGTTGATATGCGTGCATCTAATCCGCAATATCGTTTGGATGACCCAGGCGTAGGGTTACGCAATAACGGTAGAAAAGTGTTGACCTATGCAGATTTATTTAATTTGAAAATGACTCATGGGTATCCTGACCCAGATCGAGAAATTGAACTTCATTTAACTGGCAATATGATGCGTTATATGTGGTCAATTAATGGTATAAAGTTTGCCGATGCAAAGCCATTGAAATTTAAGTTTGGCGAAGTGGTGCGTATTACTTTTGTCAATGATACGATGATGAATCACCCTATGCACTTGCACGGTATGTGGAGTGATTTGGAAACAGGCGATAATATGTATATTCCGCGTAAACACACGGTTATTGTTCAACCTGGTGCCAAAATAAGTTACCGGGTTAAAGTTGATGCTAGGGGCTCATGGGCGTATCACTGCCATTTGCTTTATCATATGTTAGGTATGTTTCGTCGTGTGGATGTGGTTTAAGGAGAAAAAATGAAAAATTTAAAAATAATACTAGTAAGTTACCTATTTTCACTATCGTTTTTGGTTGTAGCAAGTAGCATAAAAGACGATCCAGTGCTAAGTGTGATAACAATAGACCAATTAGAAGTACGCACAACTAATGGAGAAGATTCGCTTGTTTGGGAGATGGATGCTTGGATTGGACAAGATTTAAATAAATTTTGGATTAAGGCTGAAGGTGAGCGTGTTAATAAGAAGACTCAAAGTTCTGAGCTACAACTGCTTTACTCTAAAGCAGTGACATCTTTTTGGGATATTCAATTTGGCATAAAAAAAGATTTTCTACCAAAACCTAGTCGCAACTGGGGCGTGATTGCTGCTAAAGGTATCGCACCTTATTTATTTGAAGTTGATGCATCATTATTTATTGGGCATTCTGGGCGAGTTGCTGCACGCTTAGAGGCAGAATACGAATATATGCTTACTCAAAAATGGGTTTTATCACCAGAAGCAGAGTTAAATATTTTTACCAAAGATGATGAATCAACAGGCTCTGGGAAGGGTTTGTCTGATATTGAATTAGGACTTAGATTGCGCTATGAAATACGCCGTGAATTTGCCCCTTATGTTGGTA
>WASV01109183.1_pt1 | contig 12161 bp, 8 predicted proteins | sample 5698531 | NCBI WGS metagenome assembly WASV01 (sample SAMN11175559, study PRJNA528189) | sponge metagenome | isolation source: marine sponge | host: Myxilla | place: Antarctica: Western Antarctic Peninsula, King George Island | collected 2013-01 | reverse complement strand
TACGGCTGTTTTTAGAGTTTTATTTAAAAATAGCTGTTGTTTAGCGCTAAAGTAGTCTGCCATTGTGCCATGGTAATCCAAGTGATCTTGACTAAGGTTGGTAAAAATGGCGGTTTGCACCTCAAGACCTGCCAAGCGATTTTGCACTAGTGCATGTGAAGATACCTCTATGGCGACATATTGAATATTCTCAAGACTATTAAGCTTAGATAAGATTTTATATAAACTAAAAATATCAGGGGTAGTGTGGCTGGTGCTGGCAATGGTTTGTAGTGCACCATTTTTAAACACTTGTACCCCTAGTGTGCCAATACTAGCACAAGCAATACCCATATGGCCCAACAATTGGGCCACAAAAGACACGACGGTGCTTTTACCATTTGTGCCTGTTACCCCGATAATTTTAGTTAACCCAATTGGATAAACTCGTCTAGCCAATATAGGTAAATACCTTGTGAGGTTTTTAATAAAAACAATGGGAATAATGGGTTTATCTATTGGCTTTTTATCACTTAAAACCAGGGCAGCACCCCTACTTATTGCCTTATCAACAAAGTCCAAGCCATGTGATTTTTGCCCCTGTAGCGCAATAAAAACATGGTCCTTTTCTATGGTTTGGCTGTTTAACCCTATGCCACTAATACAAACATTGCTAAATTGACTGTTGTCGTGTGGAATATCTAACAATAGGTTTTTAAAGGTTATCACAATAATTTATAAAGGATTGTTTTTAAATTTACATAGCATCAGGCGCATTTACACCTAATAGGTTGAGTCCATTTTTAATCACTTGTTTCACTGCACTAATTAGGCTTAGTCTAGCCTGTGTTAGCGTTTCATCTTCCCCTAAAAACTCACAAGCCCCATAATAACTATGCAATGCTGTTGCTAGAGACTTTAGATAATAAGCAACCTGATGGGGCTCTCTGCCTTTAGCAGCAGACAATAAAGTATCACTATATTGGTTTAATAATTTAATGACTGCTAATTCTTGCGGATTAACCAATAAGCTTAAATCAACCACTCCGCCCTCAACACTAAGTAATTCACCCTCAAACTGTTCTAACACCCGACAAATACGCGCATGAGCATATTGAATATAATACACAGGGTTTTTATTGGATTTTGATTTAGCTAACTCTAAATCAAAGTCCATATGCTGCTCACTTTTTCTTAAAATATAAAAAAACCGAGTAGCATCTTCGCCCACCTCTTCACACAAACTCTTTAAGGTAACAAATGAGCCGCTGCGTGTGGACATTGGCACTTTAATTTTTCCGCGATACAGATTAGCAAACTGTACTAGTAAAACCTCTAACTTTGTCTCATCTAAGCCTAATGCACTAATGCCAGCGCGCACGCGTGGAATATAACCATGGTGGTCTGCCCCCCAAATATTAATAATTTTGTCATAAGTTTTTATGTGCTTACTATTGCTAGGGAGTTCTCTGGTTAGTTTTTCTAAATGATAGGCAATATCAGAAGCAAAATAAGTGCTTTGCCCATTATCTCGCACCACAACTCTATCTTTTTCATCCTCAAAATCAGTACTCTTAAACCACAATGCCCCTTCTTTTTCATAAACCATTTGCTTGAATTTAAGTTGGGTGAGTGTTTTTTGCACTAGGTTGGTATTCATTAGGCTTTGCTCTGAAAACCAAGCATCATAATGCACTCTAAAATCTTTTAAATCTTGCTTAATGTCTGCCAAAATAGTTTGAACACTTAGGTTAAATATTTTATGATAATCCTCAAGCAATAAGACTTTAGTATTACCAATTAACCCATCAATATAAGTCTCTTTGTCTCCTCCATTACAGGCATCTTTACCCACTCCATCAGTTAATGCTGACCATGGCTGTTGAATAATTTCTGGAAATTGCAACTCAATAGCCCTTGCAATATCTTTAATGTAATCCCCTTTATAGCCATTATCAGGAAATATAATTCCCTTTTGGGTTTGTGCTAGGTAGCGAATATAAACACTAGCGGTCAAAATATCCATTTGTCGCCCAGCATCATTAACATAATACTCACAATCAACTTGATAACCAACTGCACGCAACAAGGCTGCTACACTACTACCATAAGCGGCACTTCGCCCGTGCCCTACATGCAGAGGGCCTGTTGGGTTTGCTGACACAAACTCAATTAAAATAGACTGATTATTACCCACTTGAGCATGCCCATAATCCTTACCCTTGGTTAAAATATCTCTAACCACCTGATGCGCGTTTTGGCTGTTAATAAAAAAGTTAATAAACCCAGCTCCTGCAATCACTGCCTTGATAATAATGTCAGAATCAGGTAGATTATCAATAATTTGCTGTGCGAGTATTTTTGGGGTTTGTTTAGGTTGTACCCTACCACAAAGCACCATCGCGATATTACTAGCATAATCGCCATGAGTTTTATCTTTACTGTGGTTAACAATAATATTATCAACATCTTGTGAGGCAATAGATAATACTCCTTTAGTTGTCAAGGCCTCTAAACTGGCTTTAATGAGTTGTTGAATGGTGTTTTTCATGGGGTGTGTTTTTAGCTGATGGGTGTTGTAAATTATACCCACAAGGGCTTCAATCAACACATTTATCAATGTGCTTCTTGCCAGTTATTGCCCACCCCAATATCCACTACCATTGGCACACCAAGTTCAATAACATGGGTCATTAGTTGGTTAATTTTAGTTTCTGCTTGTGCAATAAATTCATCAGCCACCTCAAAAACCAGCTCATCATGCACCTGCATAATAAGTTTAATTGGGTGCTGATTCTGCTCTATCCACTGCTGTATATCAAACATAGCTTTTTTAATAATATCGGCTGACCCGCCCTGCATAGGGGCATTAATTGCTAAACGCATCGCGTGTTGTTGTTTGGTTTTATTTTTGCTATTAATATCAGGTAAATACAATCTTCTACCCATCAAGGTCTGTACAAACCCTTGTTCTTTGGCTTGGTTTTGAGTATTTTTAACATAATTTTCTACATCAGGGTATTGAGAAAAGTATTGAGTGATATAAGTTTTTGCCAGTGTTCTACTGATACCAATTTGCTTAGCTAAACTAAAAGCACCCATTCCATACATCAGCCCAAAATTAATCGCTTTAGCATTACGCCTATCCTGCGCACTAACTACTTCTAATGGTTTGTCAAACATTTGGGCAGCGGTGCTTTTATGCACATCCAACCCCTGATTAAACGCATTAATTAACCCTTTATCTTGGGCTAAGTGCGCCATAATTCTAAGCTCAATTTGAGAATAATCTGCCGCCAAAATACTAAACCCTTGCCTTGCTACAAAAGCACTACGAATTTGCGCCCCCTGCTTTGAACGAATAGGAATATTTTGTAAGTTTGGATTACTAGAAGATAATCGCCCTGTGGCAGTGCCTGATTGATGATATGAGGTATGGACTCGCCCTGTATTTCTGTCAACCTGTTTAGGCAGTGCCTCCAAATAAGTTGAGTTAAGTTTAGCCAAACCCCGATATTCCAACAATAACTCAGCCAATGGATGATCTAAGGATTTTAAAGCAGATTCATTAGTTGAGGCTTCGCCACTAGGGGTGGTTTTTTTAGGCTCTAGGTTAAGATACTCTACATCAAATAAAATAGAGCGTACTTGTTTGGGGGAGTCTAAATTAAAATTATTGCCCGCCAAATCATAGGCAGACTGTTGCTGTTGTTTAAGTTTAACCAATATGTCTTTTTGTTGGGCGTATAAAACATTAACATCCAATAGCACGCCATTTCTCTCAATATCCACCATGACAGAAACCAAAGGTAACTCAATAGTGTTATATAGGTCTAACAAACTGGGGTGTTTACTGAGTTTTTGAGTAAGTACTTTACTTAATTCATGCGTGATAATTACATCTTCACACGCATAAGGTGCTGCTTGTTCTAGGCTGATTTGATCAAAACATAATTGGTTTTTACCCTTACCTGCTACCTCTGAAAATTTAATAGTAGTGTGCCCTAGGTAGAACCTTGCTAAATCATCCATATTATGGCGAGTAGCCGTACTGTTTAGGCAATAAGACATCAACATAGTATCACCCATAATGCCTGTTAATTTAATATCGTGGTTTACCAAAATATGGGCATCATATTTTAGGTTTTGTCCAATTTTTCCAATGGTGTTATCTTCAAATACTGGCTTTAATACTGCCAATACTTCAGCCCTATCTAATTGAGTAGGTGCACCCATATAGGTGTGTGCTAAAGGTATATAATATGCGCTTGTGTCTAGTAGAAACACCAGTCCAACAATTTGGGCATTCATATAATCTAACCCTGTAGTTTCAGTATCAAATACAAATTGTTTTTGGGTTTTTATTAGTGCTACTAAATCTAAAAAACCTTGCCAATCCAATAGGGTTTTTTGGGTGTACTTTGATAAAATATCATTAGCGGGGGCTTTAGCCTCTACCGCCTCTGCTAATTGTGTGGCTTTTGACTGACCCGCCCATACCTTATCATCTGTCTTGGTTTCTAACTGTCTTAACCACTGTTTAAAGCCATATTTTTGGTATAAATCTTGTAGTTTTTGGGTATCTGGCTTAGCTTGACATTGCTCAAAATCTACATTTAATACCACATCAACTTTAAGGCTAGCCAGACGATAAGATAAATCTAACAACTCAAAACTATCGCGTAACTTTTCACCAACCTTGCCTTTAATTTTGTGGGCGTTATCTTTTACCCCACTGATACCGCCATAGGTTTGTAGCCATTTAACTGCTGTTTTTGGTCCTACACTAGGCACACCAGGGATATTATCACTACTATCGCCTGTTAGAGATAAAAAATCTAATATCTGATTAGGGCGAACACCCACCTTATCTAGCACCGCTTGAGCGTCCATTAACTTACCCTTCATATCCAATTGATGGGTATTATCATCAACTAACTGATATAAATCTTTGTCTCCACTAGCGATTAGAATAGGTATATTTTCTTTTTGGGCTTGTATGGCTAGAGTGGCAATAACATCATCTGCCTCAACTTTAGGTACACACAAAAATGGTAAACCCATGGCTTGTATAACCTCATAAAGTGGTTCTATTTGTACAATCAAATCTTGCTCTGCGGGTTTTCTGTTTGCCTTGTAAGGCTCGTACATTGTATGGCGAAAATTCTTACCCTTATGATCAAAAATAGCAATAATGTCTGACTCTGGGTATTTGTTTTTGAGTTGTTTTAAACTATTAACCACCCCAAAAATCACCCCCGTTGGAAAACCATCGGCATTACTCAATCCTTGAGCTTGGGTTGAGAAGTACGCCCTAAACAAAAAGGCCGATCCATCCAAAAGAATAATTTTAGGAGTCATATGGTGTTTTATGGTGATTTTATGGTGATTTTATAATGTATCTATAGGCGAACAGTAATACCCCTATCTTGCATAAAGGTCTTAGCTTGATTAATTGAATAGGTATTAAAGTGAAATATACTTGCTGCTAATACCGCATCAGCGCAACCTTTTATAACCCCATCAGCAAGGTGAGACAATTCACCCACACCCCCTGATGCAATCACAGGAACATCTACTGCATTAGAGACTGCTTTGGTTAGTGCTAAATCAAAACCATCTTTAGTACCATCTCTATCCATTGAGGTCAATAAAACCTCACCTGCACCTATATTGCTATTGCTTTGAGTGTTTTTAATTGCCCATTCTATGGCATCAATACCTGTGGGCCTTCTACCGCCATGGGTAAACAACGCCCACTTGTTTGGATGACTAGAAACTTGTTTAGCATCAATGGCAATTACAATACATTGTGAACCAAAGTACTCACAAGCTGTTTTAATAAGATTGGGTTTGTAAATAGCTGCTGAATTAATGGCTACCTTATCTGCGCCTGAATCCAGCATTAGTTTAATATCTTCAATACAGCTAATACCGCCACCAACTGTTAGGGGGATAAACACTTGACTGGCTATTTTTTCTACCATATGAATCAGGGTTTTTCTATCCTCATGACTAGCAGTAATATCTAAAAAAACCAACTCATCGGCCCCTTGTTGATCATAGCGCTTAGCGATTTCTACAGGGTCACCCGCATCTTTAATATCAATGAATTGCACACCCTTAACCACACGACCATCACGGACATCTAAACAAGGGATAATACGATTTGCTAAACTCATAAAACAGCATTTTACCGTATAATTGTTTTAATCAAACCCATAACAAAATATCTCTAGATTTTTCTTAAATTTAATGCCTTTATCAAATAAACCAACAGAACCCCTGAAACACATTGCTATTATTATGGATGGTAACGGTCGTTGGGCAGTAAAAAAAGGGGTGCCAAAAATACTAGGACATAGAAGAGGAAAAAATACTCTAAAGCGTATTATCGCTCATTGTGTCAAAATAAACCTACAAACCTTAAGTGTGTTTGCCCTTAGTACTGAAAATATCAACCGCCCTAAAGAAGAGATTAATGGTTTATTTAAGTTATTTTTATTGGCCTTAAAATCAGAAGTTACCGAACTTAAAAAAAATAACATTCAACTAAAATTAATTGGTGATTTAACTATTTTTCCAAAAGAGATTCAAAATGAGGCAAAAAAAGCCACACAAACCCTTAATAATTGCACAGGGTTAACCCTAGTGGTTGCGGTTAATTATGGCGGTCAATGGGATATTGCACAAGCAAGTAAAAAAATCGGCGTTTTAGTTCAAGAAAAAAAACTTAAGCCAGAAGATATAGTACAAGAAACACTAGAAACTAATTTAAGCCTAGCAACACAACCCCCTGTGGACATACTTATTAGAACCAGTGGTGAGTGTAGAATCAGCAACTTCTTATTATGGGAATGTGCTTATGCAGAATTATTCTTTACTAAAACCTTATGGCCTGATTTTAAGGTAGATGAGTTTAGCCAAATTATTAGTCAATATCAACTTAGAGATAGGCGGTTTGGGCAATAAGCGATAAATATTAGAAAATAAAGTTAATGTGATTTAAAGTTAATACAATAACTTATTCCATTAATTTTTCAATAATTGGCTCTAGCATTTTATCCATAACATTAACCATAAAATCGCCTCGATACACCAATGTATTATCATTTTGTAATCTTGCCATAGCCTCTACTGGTAGGCTATTTTTGATCGACTCTAGGTCAACACCATCGATACGAACAGTGGTTATTACTAAAGAATCCTTTGGTGCTGGTACTACCTGTGCCACAAATGGGTTTGAGGTATCAACCAAGGGAACACGGTGGAAGTTAATATGGGTTTTATCAAATTGTGGTGTTATGTATTGTACATAATCTTGCATTCTATCTAAGATGGTTTGTGTTGCTTGGGCGGGTGTGTAAGGGCGTTCTGAGGTATCTCTATAGATTTTTTGAATCCACTCTATATTGACACTTGGCACAACCCCAACTAATAAATCTACCTGTGCTGCCACATTAGCAGTATCAGTTACAACCCCACCATGCAAACCTTCGTAAAACATTAAATCTGTCTCTTTCTCTATATCTTCCCATGGCGTGAATTGACCTGGTTCTAAATCTATCCCTAATCTAGTATTATGCTCAACCGCCTCATCATTTGAGTGAATATAGTGGCGTTTTTTACCTGTACCTAACTCACCATATTGTTTAAATAAATTAGCTAACTTATCAAAGTGATTGGCGTGTTCTGAAAAATGAGTCAGTATCTTACCCGCCCTGCGACTTTTAGCAACTTCAAGCTTCATATTAGTACGCTCATATTTATGAAAACTATCTCCTTCAACAACAACAACTTTTAACGATTTTTTTTGAAATATCTTCTCAAAGGCTTTTTTAACAGAAGTAGTCCCTGCACCTGAACTACCGATTACTGAAATAACTGGGTGTATGTTTGACATAGTTTTTTAATTTTTTATATATATTTAATGGTTGGCATTGATTAAAAACCAAATACACTAAATAATTACATTTTTGTATCCTGTTTTTATGTTCTGTTTTTGTGTTTTGTTTTTATATTTTTTACGCTTAGATAAAATCACCCTATTAACAACAGGTAGTAATAAGATTTTATCTAAGCAAGATGACGCAAACCTAGGCACCATAAGTAGAATCATTTAGGGTAACTAAAAATCCAAATTATCAACCAATAGGGCGTTATTTTGAATAAACTTTCTTCTAGGTTCAACCTCATCACCCATTAGAGCATCAAACACCTTGTCTGCTGAAATAACATCATCAATACTTACTTTGAGCAAGGTTCTACTCTCTGGGTTCATCGTTGTTTCCCATAGTTGATCTGGATTCATCTCACCTAAACCTTTATAACGCTGAAAACTTTGACCTTTTTTAGAATCAGCTGTTAAATAGTTCATTAACTCTGCAAAATCATTAATATCAATTTCTTTTTCTCTTTTTTCTAAATAAGAATCTTTGGTAATTTCTGATTCTACTTGAGTAAAAAAGTCAGCAATTTTATTGTATTCAACCCCAGTAAAAAACCCTTCACTTAATTGGGATCTTCCTAATTCAACCCCATAAGTTAATAAAGTATGTTGTATTGAATTTTCTTCTGGCAAGAAAATCACTTTATGTTCATCTGTAAATCCGGCATCTAATTTATTTAACGCCTCACTTAAATTTTGACACCAAACAACCACCTTATCTTTATCCTCAAAGTTAGATAAAGGTTGGGTTTTTATCATTAAATTTAAAAACAAAATATTGTGCTGAGCACTTAGTTTTTTAACCGTTTTTAAAATATTTTGATATTGTTTAATCAACCCCTCAAGTGCTAAACCTGAAACAGCAGGTGTTTCCCTATCAAAATATAGATGTGCACCATTAACAGCATCTTGTAATAAATACTCTGCCATTTCAATATCATCTTTTAAATACAACTCTTGCTTGCCTTTTTTAGCTTTATATAGGGGGGGTTGGGCGATATATAAATAACCATTTTTAATAATATCCACAAAATACTGATAAAAGAAAGTGAGTAATAATGTCCTAATATGCGCGCCATCTACATCAGCATCAGTCATAATAATAATCTTATGGTAACGAACTTTTTCAATATTAAATTCCGCCTCAATACCACACCCTAATGCGGTAATAAGTGTTCCTACTTCTGCTGAGGTTAATACTTTATCTAGGCGCGCTTTTTGCACATTTAAAATTTTACCTTTTAACGGTAAGATAGCTTGAGTCCTTCTATTTCTACCTTGTTTTGCTGAACCGCCCGCTGAATCACCCTCCACTAAAAATATCTCTGAGTCTTCGGGTTTTTTAGTTTGACAATCGGCTAATTTTCCAGGTAATCCTGCAATATCTAACACCCCTTTTCGACGCGTCATTTCTCTAGCGCGCCTAGCAGCATCTCTTGCTCTTGAGGCATCTAACACTTTAGAGATAATGATTTTTGATTCAACCGGATGTTCTAAAAAATATTCAGATAATTTTGCATTGATAATTGATTCAACCGGCATTCTTACTTCAGAAGACACTAATTTATCTTTAGTTTGTGAAGAGAATTTTGGATCGGGTACTTTAATAGAGACAATAGCGGTTAACCCCTCTCTAATATCTTCACCCGTAATATTAATGTCTTTCTTTTTAACCAAACCAGTTGCTTCAATTTGTTGGTTTAGTGTTCTAGTTAATGCCCCTCTTAACCCAGCTAAATGCGCACCACCATCTTGTTGAGGAATATTATTAGTAAAGCAATAAATGTTTTCTTTATAAGTATTAGTCCACTGTAAAGCAACTGTTACACCAATATCATTTTTTTCACTATCCATATAAATTACATCAGCATGTGTGGTTGTTTTAGCTTGGTTTAGATACTCAACAAAAGACCTAAGCCCACCCTCATACTTAAAAACCTCTTTTTTACCTGTAGATTCTTCTTCAATTTCTATATGAACACCTGAATTCAAAAAAGCTAATTCTCTAACTCTATTTGCTAAAGTTTCGTATTTAAATTCAGTCATAGCAAAAATATCTACACTGGGTTTAAAGCGAATTGTTGTGCCTGTTTCTTGTGTTTTTCCAGTAGCTTCCAAAGGTTTAACTGGTACCCCTAGTCGATAAGATTGTTGGTGTATTTCTCCTGCTCTATAAATCGTTAAATCTACTGTTTCAGATAAAGCATTAACAACAGAAACACCCACCCCATGCAAGCCACCTGATACTTTATATGAATTACTATCAAACTTACCGCCTGCATGTAAAACAGTCATAATAACTTCTGCAGCAGATATGCCTTCTTCAGAGTGAATATCAACAGGAATACCACGACCATTATCAACAACAGACACTGATCCATCGGTATGGATTTTAATATTAATTTTTGAGCAGTGCCCTGCTAAAGATTCATCAATAGAATTATCAACCACCTCAAATACCATGTGATGTAAGCCTGTTCCATCATCAGTATCCCCAATATACATTCCTGGTCTTTTACGAACAGCATCTAAACCTTTTAAGACTTTAATACTATCTGCACTATACTGTTCTTCTATTTTGTCTGACATATATTGTTTTATTGTTTGATTAGGGTTGTGTTCTTGGTTTTTAAATTTACATAAAGTAAAGTTAAAAAAGACAATCTAAATATTTTACCAGTTAAGCCCCCAGTGTTAGATATAAATGTCTGAGTGGCTGTGGAATTTTACCTAGCAATCTTTGTATAAAAATAAATTAACAACTAATTGGGTTTATATTTTTTAGTTAGGTTTATATAGCTATAAGCACCTTAATTTATTGATTTTATATATTTATAAAAAAGGGGTTACCTTGCCTTGTTGGATGTTAAATTTTTTTATGTTCGGGTAACAAGTTAAGCGATTATCGGATTGTATATTTGTCATAATAATTTGAATATCTAATTCAATTAAAATATCTAAAATCCAATAAAGGTTTTTATCATCTAATTCTGAATGAATATCATCAATTAATAGAATGGGTGGTTTTTTTTCTTGAATTAAATACATTGTTTGTAAAATCCAAAAAACAAAAGATAGTATTTTTTGTTGCCCCCTAGAAAAAAACTGAGTGGTTTTATTGTTAGATTTAAAAATAATATCCGCTCTATGTGAGCCATAATTTAGTATTTTTTTATCAATGATATTTTTTTTATTTTCTAGTAAAAAATTAAAAATATCATTTTCAGAACAATTATCAATCTGATTTCCCCACCCTAAATTTAATTCAAAATTAAAATTTTTAATTAATGTATTTTCTTTGTCTATTTTTTCTAAGGAAAAAACCTTAAATATTTTTTTTAAGTTGTTTAAATAATATTCCCTAGCTTGATTAATAATACTAGATTGTTTTGCTAATAAATAAAAATAAGAATCAATTTCTTTTTTTGTATTTTTATGACCACTAAATAAAAGATTGTTAATATTTTTTAAATTATTTTGATGGTTTTTAACGGTTTGGGCAATACTGTGTTTCATGTGAAACACCCCCCAATCTAGATAATAACGCCGATCTTTAGGGTTACCCCCAACAACAAAACCCTTATCGGGTGAAATAAGTTGGGTTGGGTATAATGATAATAAGGTTAAATTATTACTTTCTTTTTGATTATCTATAGTTAAAATATTGTTTTTACTTGATTTTAATATAGATACTTTGGTTTTATGGTTAATAGATTTTAATAAAAATTGATCTTTTTTTAATTGAATTAATTCTGATTTTTTTTTAGTTTTATAAGATTTATTATGCCCAATATAATAGATAGCTTCAATTAGATTTGTTTTACCTTGTCCGTTTTCACCTAAGATTAAGTTTAGCTTTGGGTTAGGTTCAATTAAGGCGTATTCTATATTTCTAAAATGATTAATTTGTATCTTTTTAATCATTTAAGAAAATCTTAAATAATTAAAATGTGTGGCATAGTAATTACAAATAATGTTGTTTAAGGGTTTCATAATAGGGGGTTAAGTTGTTTAGATTCCCCTTAAAAATCAAACCTTGATTGGCATAATAATATACTGGTAATTACTATCTTGTTTATTGGTAAACAGATAACTTTCACTGCCTTGATCTGGAATAGAGATATTTATTTCTTCATCTGAAAGTTTATCTAAGGCACTGATTAAAAAATGGATATTAAAGCTAACCTTGAGTGATTTTAGCTTTGTTTGAACTTTTATTGATGCTTGTGCCTTA
>WASV01113222.1_pt1 | contig 12173 bp, 7 predicted proteins | sample 5698531 | NCBI WGS metagenome assembly WASV01 (sample SAMN11175559, study PRJNA528189) | sponge metagenome | isolation source: marine sponge | host: Myxilla | place: Antarctica: Western Antarctic Peninsula, King George Island | collected 2013-01 | reverse complement strand
TTTGGTTAGTGGTTTTCATTGGAATATTCCGAAGGCTAGTTTTTGGGTGAATGGATTTGAGCGTGAAGGGTTGGCAAACCAATATTGGCTAACATAAACGAAATATAAAATAATAAGGATAGTGATGTCAATACAAATTTATGCGCATGGCATAAAAAAATAAGCGGCTACACTTGTGCGCAAAGTGGTGCTTTCTTTTCCCGTGCCCCTATTCTTCTATGCTTTCATTCCAGCGAATACTGGAATCCAATAAGATATGTCCGCAAAGCGTAACCTTTTTCACTGAATTCGTAGCCCGCACATGCGCAGGCCGATGCTTTCTATTTCTTCCCAGATATTTGCGCTTCGCATTGGTGCGCGGCCTTTTAGCATTAAATCGGCGCGCGCCAATCGTCGGAGTAAATTGTGGCATTGCGATGGGGAAAGGCGGCGGAGTGCGCCGCTGATTAGATTGCTGCGGCTGCTCCATATACCATACCGCTTGAATAAATCGCGTGTGTTTGCGCCGCCGGCCATGGCGGTGGATAGATGGCAAAGCGTGCGGGTCTCGCGGGTTAGCGCCCATAGAATTAGCACTGGCTCGGAATGGTTACTGCGCATGCGTTGGATAATACGCGTGCAACGATGCGCCGAGCCGGCGAGGCACGCATCTACCAGCGTATAGACGGTGAAACTCGCATGATCGGCGATGGCATCCTCCACCGTCGCGGTGGTGATTTTTTCGTGCGGCGATAACAGCGCGAGCAAGTTGATTTCTTGGGCGGCGGCCAGCAGATTGCCTTCCACGAAATGCCCCAATCGCGCGGCCGCTTCGGGGTCAAAATTCAATTTTTTGGCGCGCATGCGTCGGGTAATCCAGTCGGGTAGTTGCGCAGCGGTCAAACTCGGGCATTCCACCACCACGCCGGCCTCCTCTATTTTTTTGAACCACTTGCTATTTTGCGCGCGCTTGTCAATCGCGCCGCTGATGAGCAGCAATGCAGTGTCGTTGCCGGAAATGGAATCCACATAATGGGTGAGTGCGGATATGCCAGCAGCGCCCGGTTTGCCGGTGGGCATGCGCATTTCAATGATTTTTTTATCGGAGAACAATGACATCGTGCAACCATCGGCAAGCACATGATTCCAATCAAATCCGGGCTCCATGGTATGGCGGATGCGCTCGCTGAAACCGTGCGCACGCGCTTGCCGGCGGATTTCATCCAGTGCTTCTTCAATCAGCAAAATCTCACTGCCGAACAGATGATACAGCGGTGCGATGCCGTGTGTGAGGTTGGAAGATAGCGAGGAGAGGCGAATGCGCATGGGGTTTTCTATGAAGTTATGCTATAGAATTGGTTAATGGAGTTTATCTAATTGTTGCAACATGCGGCGCACCGACTCGTCGCGCATTTCATTTTCTAAAAATTGAACTTCTTGCGCGGCTTGTAATGGTTGATTGGGCGCAGAATGAAAAGCGCGTTGCAGGGCGATGGTTTTGGTTTTCGTTTTGGTTTTGTATGGCGATGTGTCGTCGTTTTCATCCTCATTATTATTACTGTCATCCTCATCGCTGACGCTGAACATTACGCGATAATGAATCGTATAACCGCTGGCGCGACCGTTTCTATCGGTCGTTAATACTTCGCGTTTAAATTCTGCGATTAATATATTAATGCGCGTTGTGTTTATTGCATCCTCATGCGTCACTAGTACAGCACCGCGTTGTGTAAGTTGTGTAGATAATTTTTCAATTAGTTCTCTATCAGCACCGGTTACATGTACATGACTAAACGCAGGACTAAAGGCAGGACTAAAAGCAGAATTAAAAGCAGGCGAAAGATCTGCCGCCAATTTATTATCTTCACGCCAATGAAAACCACAACTGCTCAGCAACGATAAACCGATTATTAGCGAAAGCCAAACAGCGTGTTTGCAATGTCGCGTTGGGTGCATATACATAAAAAACCGCATCATAAATCGCGCACGACGATATTCACCAACCGTCCGGGCACTACGATAACTTTATGAATCGCTTTGCCGTCGGTGTATTTGCGGATGTTGCGGTCGGCGCGGGCGATATTTTCAATGCCCTCATGGCTGCTATCAGTTGCCACTTCAATTTTGCCGCGCAATTTTCCGTTGACTTGCACCACCAAAGTTAATCGGTCGCCGCGCAACGCGCGTTCATCAGCGCGCGGCCATTCGGCGTCAATTACATCGCCCTCTTCACCGAGATCGCGCCATAGTTGATGCGCAATGTGCGGCGTGATGGGCGCCATTACCCGAGTCATGGCGAGCAACCCTTCGCGAAATGCCATCGCGCATTCAGGGGCGGCGGCTGGCTCGTAGCGTTCCATGGCATTTAGCAATTCCATGCAACCTGCGATAACTGTGTTGTATTGCATCTTGCGATAGTCGCGATTGGCTTTTGCTAACATGGTATGAACTTGCTTACGCAATGCGCGCGCCGCCGGTTCTTGAATTTTGCCCGCCCAATCGGAATCTTCCGCAACTGGCTTGGCAGTCATCACCACCGTCGCGTTACGCATCGCTAATACCCACCACCGCCGCAAAAAACGATGCGCGCCGGCGACCGCGTCGTCGTTCCATTCAAGTGCTTGCTCTGGCGGCGATGCAAACATGATGAACAAGCGCACGGTATCGGCACCGTAACGTTCAATCATGGATTGGGGGTCCACCGTATTGCCCTTGGATTTAGACATCTTGGTGCCGTCTTTTAGCACCATTCCTTGGGTTAGCAAATTAGTAAACGGCTCGTCGCTTTTTACCAGCCCGGCGTCGCGCAATAGTTTGTGAAAAAATCGTGCATACAGCAAATGCAACACCGCGTGTTCAATGCCGCCGATATATTGATCAACCGGTAACCAATAATCGGCACGCGCATCCAACATGGCGTTATCGTTTCCCGGGCAACAATAGCGATGAAAATACCATGCTGATTCAAAGAAAGTATCAAAGGTATCGGTCTCGCGCGTCATGGGAAGCAAACTGCCCGACACGGTGGTATTGATAAAATTCGGATCATCTTTCAACGGCGATTTCACGCCGGAAAACGCGACATCTTCGGGCAATACCACCGGCAAATCTTCATCCGGCACCGCCATCACCTTGCCATTTGGGTCGTATACCACCGGAATCGGGCAGCCCCAATAACGCTGACGCGAAACGCCCCAATCGCGCAATCTGTAATTAATCGTGCGCTTGCCGACGCCGATTTTCTCAAGATAATCGGCGATGGCGTTGAACGCTTGCGCGAAATCCATGCCGTCAAACTGCCCAGAATTAATCAAAACGCCTTCTTTGGTGGTGAATGCGGATTGTCCATAATTGTGCGGGTCGTGCGCAGGCGTTGTTTTGCGGTGAGTTTCAATAACTGGACGAACTTCAATGTCATGCGCAACCGCAAATTCCCAATCGCGCTGGTCGTGTGCCGGCACCGCCATGACCGCGCCGGTGCCGTAGCCCATCAACACGAAATTGGTCGCCCAGATTTGGATTTGCGCGCCGCTGATGGGGTGTTTTGCGGTGATGCCGAGGGACACGCCTTTTTTTGCCATCGTTTCAATTTCGGCTTCGGCGGTGGCGGCGTTTTTACATTCAGCAACGAATGCCGCGACTTTTTCATTCGCTTGTGCAACCCGTTGCGCGAGCGGATGTTGTGCGGCGACAAAAATCGCGGTGATGCCCATAATGGTATCGGGGCGCGTGGTATAAACCTGCAGCGAATCGCTGTCAACTGCCATGTCGCCGGTCCTATCCCCGGCAAACTCGAAGCCAAATTCAACGCCTTCGGATTTTCCAATCCAGTTGCGTTGCATGGTCTTGACCGATTCGGGCCAGCCGTCCAGTTTGTCAATGTCGTTCAATAATTCTTCGGCGTAATCGGTGATGCGAATAAACCATTGGGATATTTCGCGCCGCTCCACCACCGCTCCGGAACGCCAGCCTCTGCCATTTTCCACTTGCTCGTTGGCTAATACGGTTTGCTCAACCGGATCCCAATTGACCATCGCCATTTTTTTATACGCCAAATCTTTCTCCAGCAATCGGTTAAAAAACCATTGCTCCCAGCGGTAATATTCTGGCTTGCAAGTCGCCAATTCGCGCTTCCAATCGTACGCAAAACCAAGACGCTTCAATTGACCTTTCATATATTCAATGTTTGTATATGTCCAACGCGCCGCCGGCATTTTCCGTTCAATCGCCGCATTTTCCGCCGGCAACCCAAACGCATCCCACCCCATCGGCTGCAACACATTCTTACCGAGCATGCGTTGATAGCGGCTAATCACATCGCCGATGGTGTAGTTGCGCACATGCCCCATGTGCAACTGCCCGCTTGGATAGGGCAACATGGATAAGCAATAAAATTTTTCCCGCTTCGCATCTTCGGTAACCTGAAAGGAGCGCTTGTCCGCCCAGTATTTTTGCACCGCCGATTCTATTTCGGACGGATTATATTCGGCGGTCATGGATGGGGGAATGGTCGGGGACATGGTATGGGACATGGTATGGCACGGGGCATGGGAATTAGGGTGTTCACAGGCTATTAATTAGGCTCGGTGGATTATACGGCGATTGTAACCGCTCAACTTCCCGCCATGCCCAACAATGCAGATTTGAGTTCATCTTTGTCTAAGAAGTAATAACAAATTTCTCGTTGCCCGGTCACTTCCTCTAGCACCAGCGTCGGAATATATTCGCGGTAATTTTCATACCAATCGGGGTCGTCTTCAATGTTGCGTTGGACGATGTAAAAATGAATATTGTCATGCCCGTTGTCATGATTGTTGCCGGCCAACTCATCTTTAAATTCATCCAATTCGCGCGCCATGTGTTCGCACAAGTGGCAATCCGGTTTGTGATAAAAATAAACAATCGGCGTTATGTCTTCGTTCATGGTGTCGCTCATGTCGTCGTTTTGCTTTCCGCCATTTCCCCGGCCATTTCCATGAAGCGCGATTCGTCTAATACAGTGACTTGCAAACGCATCGCCGTATCCATTTTACTACCAGCGCTCGCCCCGGCGATTACATAATCGGTATTTTTGGAAACACTACCGGAAACTTTTGCACCGAGCGATTGCAATAATGATTTCGCATCCGCACGAGGCATAGATAGCGTGCCGGTCAACACCACGGTTTTGCCGCTGAAAATCGTATTCGTAGCGGCCGGTTTGGTTTCATTAATATCCCAATGCACGCCGGCGGTTAATAATTTATCAATCACTTCACGATTATGCGGCTGGGATAAAAAAGTAACCACGCTTTGCGCAACTAACGGACCAACATCCGCAATCGTTTGCAATCGTGCCTCGTCGGCCGCGCGCAAACCCTCAAGATTATTAAATTCATCGGCGAGCGATTGCGCAGTGGTCTCGCCGATAAGCGGAATGCCGAGGGCGAATAAAAAGCGCGCCATGGTGGTGTGTTTGCTTTTGTTGATTTGCTTAATCAAATTGTCTGCCGATTTTTTCGCCATTCGCTCCAATCTTTCTAATTGCGATGCGCTCAGAGTATATAAATCGGCAACATTATCAATTAGTTTTTCAGCAACCAGTTGCTCCACTATTTTATCACCAAGCCCGTCAATATTCATGGCAGTGCGGCTGGCGAAGTGCGCGATATTTTCTTTGCGCTGGGCAATGCAAAATAGCCCACCACTGCACCGCGCGATAATGTCGTCGCCGGCGTATACGATGACGGATTCGCACACCGGGCAGTGCTTGGGAAAGTTAAATTGTTCAGTGTGTTTGGGGCGTTTTTGTAGTAGCACTGAGACGATTTGAGGAATGACATCGCCGGCGCGCCGCACGATTACGCTATCGCCAACGCGCGCATCCAAACGCGCGATTTCATCGCGATTGTGCAAGGTGGCGTTGGATACATTAACGCCGCCGACAAACACCGGCTGCAAACGCGCAACCGGCGTGATAGCACCAGTGCGCCCGACTTGTAATTCAATATTCTCCACCTTGGTAATCGCCTCTTGCGCGGGAAATTTATGCGCCAACGCCCAACGCGGCGCACGGCTGGTATGCCCTAATGAGGTCTGCCAATCCATGCGCGATACTTTATATACCACGCCATCAATATCAAACGGCAACGCGGCGCGTATGCTTTGCATCTCCGCATAATATTGCAAGCAACCACGCACGCCGGAAACGCGCTGCGTGTGCTTGGATACTGGCAATCCCAACTGCGCAAGCCATTGCAAAACTGCCGAATGCGTTTGCGGAATAGTCGCACCTACGACTTCGCCGAGCGCATAGCAACATAAACTCAACGGGCGCGATTGAGTAACCGCTGGATCTCGTTGACGCAAACTGCCGGCCGCGGCGTTGCGCGGATTAACGAAAAGTTTCTTTAATTTTTTCTCTCTTTTTTTCTTTCCCTTTTTCTTTTTGGTTGGCTCGTTCTTTTCTGCTTCTTCTAGCTGTTGATTGAATGCGTTAATCTGCACATTGAGTTTTTCAATTTCCCGATTACGTTCTTTAATTTGAATGTTGAATGCATTGAAATCTGCCAACGCCATAAATACTTCGCCGCGCACTTCTATGATCTCAGGCAATGATTTTCCGCTTAAGTGAATCGCCCGCCCAAGCACGCTGCGCATGTTTTGCGTGATGTTTTCCCCATGCGCACCGTCGCCGCGCGTCGCCGCTTGCACCAGCCAACCATTTTCATAGCGCAAACTAACAGCGAGACCATCCAGCTTTACTTCGGCACTATATTCAACGCTGTTCGATTCAACGCCATCCGCATTCAAATGCTCGCGCACGCGCTTATCAAATTGCACCACTTGCTCGTGCGCAAAAGCATTATCCAACGAGCGCATCGGCACTTGATGCACAACTTCGGAAAATGTTTTAGCCACCGCGCCGCCGACTTTTTGCGTCGGGGAATCGGTTGATGCTAATTCGGGGAATGCGTTTTCTAACTCGCGGAGTTTTTGTAGCCGATGGTCGTAATCGTTATCCAGAATTTTTGGATCATCAAGAATGTAATAACGATAATTGTGATGCTCCAATTCGGCACGCAGGGTGGCCGCTTCCTGCCGCGTTTTTTGGTTGGCGGGTTTTGCCATCCGAGAATTAAAATATCCGCGCCGCTTCGTCGCTGCCGGCTGCGATGCCTTGTTGTTGCATGGTCGCCGCGGCTTTTTCTATGGATTGGCGAATCGCATCCACTTCGTGCTGCGCAAGGTCGTCGTGGTTTGGCGTGCTTGCCACACCTTTAATGCGCGAGGCGAACGCCTTGGCGGTATCTACCATTTCAGCGAACACCGCCCCCGGCGAGCGATTGACTGCTGGGCGCGTGAAAAAAGTCAGTCCATCGGTGCTAAAGGTTTTCATGTTGTCAAAATCAAATTGACCAGTGTCGCTCATATCGGCGAGGCTGTATAAAGTCACTTTATCCTTGCCGACGGTTTTGAAACGTGCGTAATAATGATTGCCGTCCGCTTCCATGCCCATCTGTCGGGCGTAGCGATCGATAATCGCGCCCTGAAAACGCACCCCTTCCTGCGGGCGGATATTGACTATGAAAATGGATTGGTAGTGTCGCGTGAATTCGGCGATGGCTTCGGCTTGCGCAAGGGCGTTTTCAACCGGCGCCATAAAAACGAATTCACGTCCGGTGCCTTCCGATAACCTCGCTACCAACGCGGAAAAACGCGCCATTTCCCGCTCGCTAATCGCGCCGTTGCAATCCGCCAGTTGGATGGTCATTACCAAATCGGTGAATCTCGAATCCTCTGCTTCATCCTCCACCGAACACCATGTGCGTTGCGGCATTTTGAAGCCATACAGACCGCGGGTTTTACTAAAATCTGCGGCAACGGCATGGTAGATTGCAAGCACGCTTTCGCGGCCAACATCGCGCTCACCGGTGATTTTGACCCAATAATCAATTTGGCTGAGCTGCTCAAATCCTTCAATACTGTGGCTGTTTAATCCGGTTGGTCCGCTGTCCGCTACGGCATCTGATGCATTTGTGAAAACTGGCTCGCGCGCATCGGTCGGTTGGTTGGGTTTTGCGGAAATGTCGGGTGAGGTGTCGGGGAATGCTCCAGCATCGCTATCAATCTGGGCAACATCCTCGCTATCATCCATGACATCGCCCCGGCCATCACCATCCGCGTTCCCATCGCTATCGCCGTCCAAGCGTTTGCCAGCATAAACTGGCGACGCAGGTGCGGAGTTATTGGAGTCTTGATTTTGTGAGCGGTTTTTTGGGCGGCTTTGGGCGTGCGTGAGCCACAGGAAACGGCGGCGCATGCGATGCTGCCACTTAGAAACCAGATAAATCATCAGCACCACAACGACGCCGATGATTGCGAGGACAATTTGTAAATTCAGCGTCACGCCATATCACCACGCGAGTTGGGCAAGGAAAGGATAGGATTTGAATGCATAAATTCGTATCGCCGCCGCCGTTATTGTGCCGCCATCTCCACCGCTTGATCAACATCCACCGACACCAATCGAGAAACGCCGGGCTCGCCCATTGTAACACCAACCAGGACTTCCGCTGATTCCATGGTGATTTTGTTATGGGTGATGACGATCATCTGACTGGTTTTCACCAGCGTTTTTAGGGTATCGCAATAACGCTCAACATTGGCGTCATCCAGCGGTGCGTCAACCTCGTCTAACATGCAAAACGGCGCCGGGTTGAGTTTGAATAGCGCGAATAGCAAGGCGACCGCCGTGAGGGCTTTTTCGCCACCGGAAAGTAAGTGGATATGGCTATTGCGCTTGCCCGGTGGGCGCGCCATAACCACCACGCCGGTGGTTAGAAAATCATCGTCGGTCAATTGTAATTCGGCCGTGCCGCCGCCGAATAGTTGCGGGAAAAAGTCTTTGAATCCGGTGTTGAGTTGGTCAAAAGTATCCTTGAATTTAGAACGCGTTTCGCGGTCAATTTTGCGCATGACGCTGCGCAGCGTCTCCAACGCTTCGCTCAAATCGGCGTACTGCTTATCCAGATAATCCTTGCGCTCGCTTTCCTCATCAAACTCCTCAATGGCAACCAAATTGACCGCGCCGATGCGGTTGATTTTGCTCTCCAGTTCCGCATTGCGTAGTTGCCATGTTTCACTGGTGGCAGCCTCCGGCATCTCGGTTTCCAGTTGCTGGCGGTCGTAGTTTTGGCTCTCAATGTTCTCCACATGCGTTTCGCGGCGCACCAGAATTTCGCGGCGGGCGAGTTTATGTTGCTCTGAAACTTCCCGCGCCGCATTCACCTCACCTACCCGCACCGACTGTTGCGCGTTAATGGAGGCGATGCGCGTATCATTAGCGGCGACCGCATCACCGGCCTCGGATAATCTAAAATCAATTTCCGTTTTGCGATTGAGGTTTTCTTGTAGTTCGGTTTTGAGTTCTTCCAGCGGGTCGCCGGATAAATTCATGGCGTTGTTGAGTTGCACAATTTGCTCAGCAGCAGCACGCGTTTGCGTCTCAAGGCGGGCGATGCTATCGGTGGTGGATTTCAGTTCGGCGTCCAGTTGTTGTTTGTGCAATGCTTGGCTATGAACCTGCTCGCCGGCTTGCCGAAGCTCGTCGCGATGCTGCGTTACGGTGGTTTGATGTTGCTCTTTTTCCGCAAGCAATTCGTCTCGCCGCGCCTCCAAGGTGCCTTGATTGGCGGCGACATTTTCTAATAATTCCTGCGCTTTATTGATCTCGCCGTGATCGGTATTCGCGTGTCCGCCGAGGCTGCCGAGCTCGCTCATCAGCGAAGCAACCCGCTGCGTGGTTTCCAGATAGCGCGCTTCTTGCCGGCCGAGGGTGGCGTGCATGGCAGTGCGCTCGCCGCGCATGCGCGCCAATGCGATGCGTTGTTGTTCGCCTTGCTTACGATGCGCTTCGCGTTTGCCATCCAGTTCGGCGATTGCTTGATTCTCGACGGTGCCGCGGGTTTCCAGTTGGTCAAGGGTTTTTTGCAACTGGTTGATTTCCTGTTCGCGCACTAACACGCCAGTCTCCAATTGGCTACGGCTGGCGAAACTAATCCAATTGACCCCCAGCAACGCACCTTCACGGGTCACCACGCATTCGCGATTTCCGAGGTCGGGCTGCATGGCGAGCGCTTCGACTAAGGATTCGGCAACGAATACCCCGCCAAGGAAGCCGGATAAATCGGTTGCGCCGGATTCCACTTTATCCAACAATCTCGTGCGTTGGTCTGGATTTGGCGGCGCTGCTACTTTTGTATCCGCCACTACCATGAAAGCGCAATCGGGTCGTTCGGCAAAAATATCGTCCGGCAATTGCGCAACGCAAAGCGCGCCGAGGCAATCATTCATCAAGCGGTCGGCGGCTCGCTGCCAGCCATCAGCCACGCGGATACGCGCCGCCAATTTTGGTTGCTGGCTCAGATTGTGCGCGTGTAGCCAGTTTTGCAGTGCCGCATCATCGCCGCCCAAAGCGGCCGCCTGAATCTCCTGCAAAGAGAGTAGGCGGGATTGCGCTTCGTGTTGCTGGGCGCGTAGTTGGGCGTTTTCCTCGCGTTTTTGACGGGCATCTTGTTCAAGCGATTGGATGGCCGATTCGGTTTGGTGAAATTCTTGTTCGCTGCGTTCGCACGCATCATCGTGTTGTTTGACTTGCGCGCGCACCGATTCAATGTCCATTTCTGTGAGCGATTGCTGTGCAACGGTCAGCGCTTGCTCCAATCGCAAAGTTTGTTCGCCGGAGCGTTTGAGATGCTGCTCCAGTTGGGCGATGCGGGATTGTTGCACTTCTTGCTGACGCGCCGAGGCTTGCGATTGCTCGTTGAAAGATTCCCATTCGCTTTGCCAAATATCCAGCGCGCCCTCGGCTTCCGCCAGATTTTCTGCTGCCAGCTGACGCTTACCTTCCAATGCCTCAAACGCCGGGGCGAGGGCGGTTTGCTCGGACTGCATTTTGCCAAGGCGCGCTTGCTCACTTTCCAATTGCTGTGCGCGTCCGGCGCGTTGTGAGTGTAGTTGTTCTATTTCTTGCGTTTGGCGTTGGCGGGTCTCTTCCAAGTGCTCAATGCGTTGTTCAATATTTTTAATTTCCGCCCCCAAGTTGTAATATTCTTGCTGGACTTCATCATGTTTTTCGCGGGATTCGGATTGCGCACGGCGTAGTTTCTCGATTTCCACTTCGCTCTCGCGTTGCGCCGCTAATGCAGATTGCAAATCGTTCTCACAACGCGCCGATAGGCGATCTTGCTCGGCGAGTTTGTCGTCCAAGTCGCGCAGGTTTAGCATTAGCAATTGGCCATTCACTGCGCGTTGTTGTTCGCGCAGTATTTTGTAACGTTTGGCGGTGCTTGCCTGGCGTTTGAGACGGCGGAGTTGTTTGTCTATTTCATCACGAATATCGGCGACGCGCGCCAAGTTTTCGCGGGTCTTGCCGATGCGGGATTCGGTTTCCCGTCGCCGGTCTTTGTATTTGGAGGTGCCGGCCGCTTCTTCAACAAACGAGCGCAAATCTTCCGGGCGCGATTCAATGATGCGGCTGACCATGCCTTGCTCAATGATGGAATAGGAGCGCGGACCCAAGCCAGTTCCGCGAAACAAATCAAGCACATCCTTGCGGCGAGTTTTGATGCGGTTGATGAAGTAATTAGAATTGCCATCGCGGCTCAAGGTTCGCTTGACCGAAATTTCGGCAAAACTGGCGAAACTGCCGCCGGCCGAGCCATCGCTGTTGTCAAACATCAATTCCACCGATGCCTTGCCGACCGGCTTACGCGCAGTTGAACCGTTGAATATCACATCCGTCATGCTATCGCCGCGCAACAACCGAGCAGAAGTCTCGCCCATCACCCAACGCACCGCGTCAATAATATTGGATTTGCCGCAGCCATTAGGACCGACCACCGCGACTAAATCCGCCGGCAAGCGAATATCGGTGGGGTCAACAAAAGACTTGAAACCGGCGACCAGAATTTTTTTGAGCCGCATATTATTTTTGTTTCCAAACAAACAGTGATAGGAAAAATATCAAGTTAACTGATGGTTATGGACAGTTGAGTGACGAGCCAAATGCCGTGCGCATGCATGGCATGGGTTTGTAGGCAGATAAGGGTGATTATACTGCATGCCGCTCCTTTTCCTCCCCTTGATAAGGGGGATTGAGGGGGTTTGCTTTTTTGGATTGATGGAGATAAGGGAGAAATGCTTCACAGTAT
>WASV01004300.1_pt1 | contig 12392 bp, 15 predicted proteins | sample 5698531 | NCBI WGS metagenome assembly WASV01 (sample SAMN11175559, study PRJNA528189) | sponge metagenome | isolation source: marine sponge | host: Myxilla | place: Antarctica: Western Antarctic Peninsula, King George Island | collected 2013-01 | reverse complement strand
AGATTACACCTGTTTCCAAACAAACATCTCACAATGCTGCAATGCAATCAGGCAACTCACCAGTGGTTTCAGGGTGAGCTGCCACTGTGGAGGGTGCACCGATGGGCAACACCGCAGGCCCATGTCTGGCTTCGTAGCTGCTCTGCGGAGTCAGCATGCCACACCCAGAGATATGGTAAGGGGGCGTGATAGGTAACAGGGTACCATGATGAGGTAGAACAAGGGGATGACAGCTGCAATGCATGCCGTAGCATGCAGGTCCATGGATGTGGTGGTGGCAGGGAGAACCTGCCATGCCCTGTTTAAAACAAACATGTGGATACAGTTAAGGTTGTACAGTACAGACTAGGGCCTCAGAAATGTAGGCTTCGTGTACTGGGAAATAAAAACAGCCTCACCATCCCTCCAGTAAAAGAACAGGAGCCAGAGCACGACATCATCGACATCGCAGTTCCGCGCTTGCCTGCTGTCCTAGGTCAAAGGTCAATTCGTCTCGGGTCAAAGGTCAACCAGAATGGCTCAGAAAGTACCAGACATCGTCTTGAAGCTGCAACACCTGGCCAAACCAACGTTTGTGAACCAAAGATGGAGGAAAGCGGCCATTAGTGGGAGGAAACTGGCTGGAATCAGGAAAGTCATGGTTGCTACTGGCGTCTACTGGCCACCCAAGCCACTGAGAGACAGGAGTGGTGACAAACCATTCAAACTCATCAAGCATGAGAGGAATAGACAGGAAAGGAAAATCAAAATGGCACAATTAAAGCCGATATCCCAAACAGTGAAGATTCTTTTCCCTGTGGTGGTGACCATCGTCTGTTGTTTGATGTTACCCGGCGTCACCCCGCTTTTGGGAATGCTGATGCTAGGTAACTTGTTCAGAGAATCCGGGGTCACCGCTCGCTTGCACGAAACTTCGGAAACTCATTTGATCAATATCGTCACCATTCTTTTAGCGTTGGCCGTGGGTTCTTCCATGACTGCCGACTCTTTTTTGCGACTTGAAACCCTTAAAATTATTGTACTGGGCTTATTGGCTTTTTGTATTGCCACGGCGGGGGGTGTGCTTTTTGGCAAACTTATGTGCAAAATGACTGGAGGCCGGGTGAATCCACTCATTGGTTCGGCAGGGGTCTCGGCGGTTCCCATGGCGGCAAGGGTTTCCCAGAAAGTTGGCGCAGAAGCAGACCCCTCAAATTTTTTATTGATGCATGCAATGGGTCCGAATGTCGCGGGTGTTATTGGTAGTGCCGTGGCCGCAGGTGTATTCATCTCCCTGTTCGGGGATATTCCTCCAGTCACAGAACCACATGCCGCCATCGCTGATGTGATTGGCACAGTAGAACCCGGTATAAAAGCCGCGATTGCCCAAGTGGCCGACGTAGCCGCCGGGGTAAACTAGCAAAAGAGAACCTTCTTTAGCAAAAGAGAACCTTACTTTATGGAAGCTTCATTTACAGCAGCCGTCAACGTTTCGATCCTGGCCATTACGGTGATTTTCATCGTTCTGGTTATTTTGATCTTCACCATTCAGGTGTTAGCGAAACTGATTCCCTATAAACCCCCGCCTATCGCAACCGCTCGCCCTCAAACCGCGGTTTCTGCAAGCGGTGAGCAGGACGACCATGTCGCCGCCATCACTGCAACCCTGGCCATGCACATGGGAAAATCCCCCAGCGAATTTAGAATCGTCAACATTTCTCAACCGTAAACGGAATACCCTCCGCTTGTTAACCGTAAGCGGAGTACTCTCCGCCTGTTAACCGTAAGCGGAGTACCCTCCGCCTGCTAGTTGTATTTTTCATTTTGCGATAAAGCAGGATATGGGGTTTACGGATTGCAGAAAAAGGTTAAAATAGTCTTCTGAGGTTTTTCGTCCAGCAAAAAGCCCGGCACCTTTTTAGATCTTTTTTGACCTTTTTAGACCTTATTTCATTTCACCGTTTTAGACCTTATTCCATTTCACCGCTGATGAAACCTACAGAACAATCTTTAATTGTTGGAATCAATCCCGTGCGGGAAGCACTTTTAGCCTCTAAACGGCGTTGTTACAGGCTCATTGTGGAGCAGGGCAAAACCCCTGCAAGGATCCAGGCTGTGGTCGAACTGGCCAGGGAAAAACGAATTCCCATCGAACCCTTGCCCAAGGCGGCCTTCAATAATAAATTCAAAAACCAGGTGCATCAGGGGATCGCGGGATACTTTTCCCTCATCCAAACTCTGGAACTGGAAAGCTTGATCGAATACGCGTTTGAAAAAACTTCCCTGCCGACGCTTGTCATTCTGGATGGAATTCAGGACCCGCAAAACCTGGGAGCGATCATCCGATCAGCGGAAATTCTGGGAATTCAGGGGATGATCCTGCCTAAACACGGAACATCGGCCTTAAACGAAACAGTGGCTAAATGTTCCTCGGGAGCCATCGAACATTTACCCATCGCCTGGGTCACCAATTTGGTCCGCTGTATTGAAGAACTTAAAGAAGCCAAATTCTGGGTCGCAGGTGTCTTGCCCGATGGAGAGATACCGTGCTACCAATACGAGTTCAATGCTCCAGTGGCTCTGGTCATTGGAGGGGAGGAAAAAGGTATTCGACCTTTGCTGAAAAAATCCTGCGATGTTACGCTCAATATCCCTATGAAAGGGCAATTGGAATCCTTGAACGCAGCGTCAGCCAGCGCGGTAGTCTTCTACGAAAATTTGCGTCAGAAAAAAATGCGGAATGATGCCTAAGGGTGAAACCCGTCCTTCATGACTTGAAGAGGGCGAAACACGTCCTTCATGATTTGAAGGCGGATGAAACTTAAAGCCGGTTGTAGGATCGCATGCGACGCAGGGCGGCTTTTCTTTTCTTCTTGGCTTCTTTTTGCTTGCGCTTTTTCTTTACGGAAGGCTTCTCATAAAACCTGCGGCGCTTAAGCTCTTTCAGCAGGCCTTCCTTGGTCATTTGACGTTTCAAGACTTTTAAGGCTTTTTCAACCTGATTTTGATAAACTGTTACTTCCAAAAACCTCTACCTCCTACCCTGAGTTTTTAACCAAGTTGAACATCATTTTTGATGACACAAAATAATGATTCGAACCCCTCAATGCTTCTGCACCCTGCAGAGAAGCCATCTTAATGTGAAGGTTGAAATTATCAACAATAATTCACATAAAGTCAAGACCCTAAAATAATGAGCCTGAATCCGGTCACCCAAACCATCCGCATTGCCCTGGGAACCCTGTTTTTATTCTGCTTATTGCTCTTATCCCGGGAGGGTTATGCTGAAGAATTTGCGGTGCCACATGCAGGGTCTCCCTACAAGAATCTGGCAGATCTGGACGCTGGCCAAATCCTCCATATTCCGACCGGATTGGTGGTCAGCCGGGAACAGATGATGGACTCCATTTCGGTCTCCAGGGTCATTTACATCGGTGAAACCCACGACAATATCGAAGCCCACAAAGTTCAATTGCAGATCATTCAACTTCTGGCAGAAAAATATCCGGTGGCAATCGGACTGGAAATGTTCCGTCGCTCGGCCCAGGAAAAACTCGCCCTCTTCAACCAAGGTCAGCTTTCTGACCGGGAATTTAAAAATCTCTTCCACACCAACTGGGGAAGGGGGTTTGGCCTCTACCAACCGATATTCGAATTCGCCAAATCCAAAAGGCTGCCGCTGATAGGACTGAAATCCACCAGAGAGGTGGAAAACCATTTTCGCTCAGGCGACGCGGCACCCGGCGACACGCTGTATCCGGAAATAGACGAAACCGACCCTTATCATCGGGCTTTCTCAATGTCCGCCTTCGGCGGGCACAAAGCAAAAGCGCTGGAAAAACCTTATCGCATGTTATTGCTGTGGGAAGAAACCATGGCTCAGACCGTGGCAGAGTTTTTACGTCATCCCGCTAACAAGGATAAAAAGCTGGTGGTGTTGGCAGGCGGGTTTCATATTCAATATGGATTCGGCATCCCAAAACGCGCTTACCGAAGAATTCCTCATCAGTATTCCATCATATTACCCAGCATCACCCATATCCCGGAATCATTGAAAGACAGGGGAATGGAGGTGGAGAAAGTCTCCATCCCGCTTTACTCCTCAGACTATGCCTGGAAAGTGGAATACCGGGTACCCGGTCAGAATAAAGTAAAACTGGGAGTGCGCCTTGCTGAGGAAAAAGGTGGCAAGGTGCGCATTAAGTTCGTGGGCGAAAACTCCAACGCCCAGACTGCTGGCATGAAATCCGGGGATCAGTTACTCAGCATGGACGACAAAACTTTAACGGGGGTCGACGATGTATTGGAACTCCTGGAAAGCAAAAACTTTGATGACCGCTCCACCTTCCAAATTCGCCGCGATGATAAAACCCTGACGATCGAAGTAGTGTTTAAAAAGAGAAAAAAGTAAACCACCCAGCTAACCTGTTGCTACCAAAATCAGCACCTTTATTGACGGCCAAAACCAGGATACCTTGAACCCTGAAATAGATAAAAAAGCAGTCAGAAGCGAGAGCTATTGATTTTAAGCCTGCTATTTTGAGGGTCGGTTTTTAGAATTTATAGATCATTTAAAAGCAATTCAGGAGAACCACTTTCAGGGACAGTCCTGTATTCAATGCCAGGCAAGGGAGCTTGTGATTCCATGCCAGGCAAGGGAGTTTGTGATTCCATCTTCTCATGGGCGTGAGAATGACCGTCTTCCGGGAATCCAAATTCATCAGGACCAATGTTGTGTGAATATCCGTGCATCTGCATTAAGAATAAAAAAACTCCTGCAACAATTAGCCCATTATTAGAGACAGTGCTAATTTGTAGAAAGGACTGGGTGTGTCGCCATCTATATAGCAAGGCAACTATTAAACATAGAGCCGCAATTTGTCCTAATTCAATCCCCAGATTAAAAGAAAGAATTCGTAATACAATCCCCTCCTCTCCCAAAGGTAATTGTTGCAGTCTTGTGGATAACCCCAATCCGTGGATCAGGCCAAAAATAAATATGGCCCAAATTAAATTCGGAGATTTTTTAAAAATTTTACGGAACCCGCCGATATTTTCATAACCGATGTAGCAAACACTGAGAGCAATCACGGCATCGATTAAAAAGTAGTTAACAGTAACCCCCATTAAGGTTGCCGTGATAAGGGTTATGCTGTGTCCTATTGTGAAGGCAGTTATATATTTGACCACATCCATGAAGGTGGTGAGAAAAAAGACAATTCCAAAGACAAATAAAAGATGGTCGTAGCCTGTCAACATATGGCTCGCACCAATCTTCAAAAATTGAAGGTTTCCGCCCTCGAGAATGGTTTGTTTTTCCGCTTCAGACATTCCATGGGCACAAGCCGAGGACACAAACGATGCCACAAATAATATTTGTATTAAAAGAACTTTTTTCATAAGCATTTTTTCAGGAGATGAAACTTGCTAGACCATTTGTCTTGTCTGGTTGATCTACTGCATTTATTACATTGGCGATTTTTACTTTCTATCACCATGCCATCTCTATTGGATGGAGCCACCTCTTTGTAAGCCTTGTACTCCTGATCCGCCAGCTATTTGCGATGAATCCTGCATGGGTAAAATTTACACTCTCTACAATGTCACTGACAGTCTTTTAAGACCTTATAAACTTGCTAGGTCCTGGAAGTCGTTTTGAATTTCGATTCAAAATTATCAGTCATTAGTATAGTGTTAATTCTTAAATAAAACTCTTGGCTCTCTTTTAATACGCTTTATAGCTTTTTCAAAATATTCCTTGTTATTTTCATACGAGATAATATCTCTTTCAAGACGGTCTGCGCACACTACAGTTGTTCCACTTCCTGCAAACGGGTCAAATAATAAATCCCCTTTGGAGCTAAACAATTCTATAAGCTTTTCAATCAATGGAACTGGCTTTTGTGTGGGGTGTATCCTCTGTTGCGGCGATGGTGATTTATAAGTAAAGACATTATGAACTGACCTACCATTAAATATTGTTCCCGGTCTTTTGCCTACTACCGCTGCTTCCCATGCATTGACAGGTTTGAATTTATGATTAAATGGAACTGGATTTGTCTTATGCCAAACAAGAGTACCCACTGAATTCAACTTATGACTTTGTAGTATTTCTGAATAATCTTTAATCTGTATATGTGAGCAAAATATCACCACCCATCCCTTAACTTTTGGGATAACTTTAGAAGTCCATTTATGAGGATCAATATCACGATCCCAATTTCCAAAATCTCCTTTGGGCATGATAAAATCAGACCCATCCTTTCTCATTCGCCTTGGTACTTGTTTCTCACAAGTATACGCACTACTTATCCCATAAGGCGGGTCTGTAAGTAAGAGGTCTATAGATAAATCCTCTAATAAACCAGCACCTGCTATCCCATCACCAAATAATAACCCGGTTTCATTATTTGTCTTTATATCAGGGCATGACTCTATTTGTTTTTCTATAATTGCATTGAGTCGGTCCAATATAGTGTCAATGCTTGTATGATTCACTACAGTCATGCTCTTGTTTATCTCTACGCTACCAATAACTCCACCTTTGAGGGGTTTAGTTGATAATGGTATCAACCAGGTATCATTATTACGATATTCTGGTGTTGATAATGAGATATATTTTCTCTCACCATTCAAGTTATTTGATACCCATTTATTCGCAATGGCTTTTAATTGCAATTTCTTTTCAGTGGGTAAAGTGTGCACATTCATTACGCTATCAACTCCTTATAAGTTAGGCGTTTCTCTGCCATGTTCTTAACCAGCTCTTGGTCCAGTCTATTGTATCAATTTGGACATTCTCTTCATTAACAAAGAAATAATGTTTTATAAGAGATATGTCCTTGGAAACATATTTAATTTGAGGCATAATTAATAATGACATGGGATGTTGAGTTCCAGGATGAGTTTGAACCGGAATTTGAAGAACTGACAGAACCAGTTCAGGATGAAATTTATGCCCTTGGAAAATTACTTGAGTTGAAAACTGATATTTTTGGTGATTGAAAAGAATAGAATGAGTCATCAAAAGATCACCACCCCTATCCTTGCCGCCTACCCGGATATCCAGGCCATCTATCTCTACGGCACCTGGGGAACGGAATACCAGCGTCAGGACAGCGACCTGGACATCGCCGTGTTGTTGCCACACTATGAGTCCCAAAAAACAGATCGCTGGCAATGGCATTTATTAGCGACCGAGATGGCTGCCAAAATTCATGTTGAACATGCGGACTTGATCAATTTGCGTTGCGTGGATACGGCTTTTCAAGCGGAAATTTTGCGTACCGGACGATTGCTGTACTGTGCCGATGAGGAGGCGCGGCTTCACTTTGAGATGATAGTTCTTGCCATGCACCAGAAACTGAACGCAGAACGCGCCGGAATCCGCAGGGAAATCATTGCCAGCGGGAGGGTGTTCGCGCCATGAGCGACCTTTTAATAGCAAAGCAACAGAGTATTGAGCGCTGTTTGAAACGTGCCCGCAACGCATGGGAGAAGCCATCGAAACTCCCGTTTAAGGAAGACTATGACAAACAGGACATTGTCATCCTCAACCTGCAACGGGCGTGCGAGCAGGTGCTGGATATTGCGAATCACACAATACGCGCGAAAAAACTGGGCTGGCCCAACGACAGTGCCGAGAGTTTTACCCTGCTCCTGCAAGCGAACATCATAGACGCCGAGCTGGAAAAAAATTGACAGGCACGGTGGGATTTATAAACATCGTCACTCACCAGTATCGGGATATTGATTATAAACAAGTAGAGATGGTGATTAAAAAACATGCTGACGACTTGATTGAGTTCGCTGGCATACTTGTCGCCACCGTCCTTCCTGAATAGGGTTTCGCAATGGCACTCCACTCTGACTTCCCTGATTCTCCTCATGTCATTCTTGACCCGAAAATTCGGTGGTTTTCTGCTGATGAGGTCTTGCGGAAATCGAGCTATGAAAAAAAGTAAAAACGCTTTTACAAACAACTAATAAAAAAAGCAGATGAACGTTTTGATGATCATCTTGAAGCGCTTTAAGGTAAAAAATAAGAAAGGAAAAAAATAATGGGAAAAAGTCTCGATGAAAGAATAGGTAAACTGAGCAAAAAGCGTCAGAAAAAAATTAATGCTCATGCTGCTGAACTTATTGCCGAAGAAATGACCATGCGGGATCTCCGCAAGGCCCTTCATCTCACCCAAAAGTCTGTTGCAAAAAAACTCGGAATTAATCAGGATAATGTTTCCCGCCTTGAATCCCGTTCAGACGTGTTACTTTCAACCTTACAGGCTTACGTTCATTCAATGGGAGGAGAGTTACGCCTGATGGCCGAATTTCCAGACAGGCCTCCTGTGGTTCTCACAGGGCTTGCTGCCATAGGAAACCAAACAGGTTAGGAAAGTAATCATAAGTCCCTAAAATAATCCTTATTTGTAAATGATGAGGCTACAACGAGAAAAATTATCGGTAACGACATATGTATTTAAAGGCCACTTAAATGGATGATTGTATTCGACAGCTCGAAGCCACAGGCGACTACCGCATTATTAAACGGTTTAAACCTGTCTCACATTACTTCGAAGATAACGCTACTAATAAAAAAATTGGTATCTTCCTTGATACCGAAACCACGGGGTTGGATTCAGACTCGGATCACATCATCGAGCTTGCTATGGTGCCTTTCGAGTTTGATACAGATGGGCGCATCTTTCGCTTACTTCCTGAATATAATAAACTCAACGATCCCGACATTTCAATTCCTGCGATAATCACGGAAATAACAGGTATTACGGATGAGATGGTGAAAGGCCAATCCATTAACCTTGAAACGGTTAGAAATCTATTATCTGACGCAGTGATTGTTATTGCACACAACGCAAGCTTTGACCGACCTTTTTGTGAAAATTTGCTTGAAGAGTTTAAAGATATTTCCTGGGGTTGCTCTATTGCGGATATCAATTGGCAAGAAGAGGGTGTGGAAGGAAGGAAACTTGAATACCTGGCTTATAAGTATGGTTTCTTTTTCGAAGGGCATCGTGCCACAATTGATTGTCAGGCTGGGATTGAAATTCTCTCTCGTCCCTTATTTAACTCTGGCGAGCTTGCATTAAAACGATTACTTGATAATGCACGACGTGCTGATATTCGTTTATGGGCAGAAGGGGCTCCATTCGATCAGAAAGATGAATTAAAGAAAAGGGGCTATCGTTGGAGTTCTGGTGAAAACGGCAAACGCAAAGCCTGGTATCTGGATTTACCCGAGGATGAACTTAAAAATGAAATGATCTACCTTAACGCGCACATTTACCCCAAAGCAGTTGATCTACTACCAATGGACCGATTCAACGCGAAGCTTCGTTATTCTAAGCGACTTTAATTCATCACATCTTATAGTCCCTCATAGTGGTAACTAGGGCACCACCCCGAAGGAAAATTTAATCACTTATTAATACCTTAAACTAGGAAATTCCGAAATAGATTATGAATGGAGTCCTGTTCCAGGGAAGGTAGGTGGGATGATATTTTTTATTCTTTAGGTTTAGCAGGTACGTCAATGCCTCTCTGTTTAAATATCTTATCTCTAAAAAGTATTCCATAAATAATTAATATGTTCCAAGTATTCCCGTCCCCTTCGTATATTTCATCTTCTACAATGATCCTTTCTTCGCTATTAAGAATATTTAATAATCGAACGTTTGCGAAGGAAAAACAAGCGTCTTGTGTAGCAAACTTAGTAGCGTCTTCTGGTAGTAGTATATGTTTAGCATACTTATCTACTATAGCTTGGGATTGCAATTTTTGAGCTATTTTTTCACCTCGTGGCGTTAAAGCAATAGGGCTAAAGGTCTGGGCAGTACTTATATCTGTAGGCGTAAATTCTGGGTAGGTGCTACCTATATTGGCACCCAATGTTCCTTCCTTATGTGACATATACCGATTAATGTACCCGGTCACCTCACTGCTAAATCTGACCAGAGAGTGCAGAATGTTTCTTTGACCCTTATCCAGATTTTTAATATCCTTATCCAGATTTTTAATATCTTTATCCAGGTTTTTAATATCCTTTTTCCATAGATAAACGGCAAAAAGAAACAAACCAAAAATCATTAATTGTGTAATAGAGTCGGTGTTACTGAGTATTCCCAAAATTTCTTTCATTACCAGTCTACCCCTTAGGTATAGCTACTTATGTCAAGTTAAATACAGAATACCAATGTTTAGACCATTATTCAATCAACGCTTGATAAGTCAGCCTTTTATTTTTAGCCCCATGAACCAGTGATTTAATTCTATCAATCGTATCAATCTCACAATTACCTTCATTCAGTCTGGAGGAGCCTTCTGGTGGGAGTTCGCCATCAGCAGGACTATTTGACATGTTCCTCTTTCGGGAGCTCTATTGATACATCAAAATCGGGGACTCTTCCCCTGCCAACGTAACCAACTGTCCTTACTGATTCCCATATCCTGGTCATCCATGAATTCAAACTCTTCTATCTCTTCATCTTGCAGAGGTAAAGTTTTTATGGCAGCCCAAAGCCTTTGACCAATCCGATTAAATTGCTCCCGGAGTAGTTCATCATGGCTACCAGGTCTTATCTTGACGTATTCCCTAAAACAACGAACCATATTTTCCCTGTCATCATTTAAAGGAAAAAGCCTTAAAGAGTGTCCGTATCCAGAAAAATAGTTTTTCATAGATTTTTTATTCATGACTATATAATCGGTAAATTTAATATTCTTCTTTAACCCCTTGGAGCTTGGTGACGTTATAGCGCATTTCTAGAACATAACCAATAGTTTGGGCTAAAAGCCCACTTATGCACCAAGGCTAAGTAAAATCTAGATTGTAGCGCCTGAAATATCAATATAAGCCATCAAAATTCATAATGCCAAGATAGCGATCTTAACCACCTGGCCACAGCACGGTCAATATTTGCCTGGTGGACGAAACAGGGAAAGACCCAATATCCATTCAATTATTTAAGTAGTTATAATAAGTATTTTATGTAGTTATAATAAGTATTTAAGTAGTTATAATGAATACTTTATATGGTTATGATAAATATTAAAGTAGTTATAATGGATACTTTGTATAGTTATGATAAATATTTAAGTAGTTATAAATACTAAACCAACCATATATAACGTAGCTTGATTAAGGCCTCCGCCAAATGATTCTGATTGACACGAGTATTACCACTAATTATAATAATATTTATAATTAATGGTAATATAGGATTTAGAAATGGTCAAGAACCAGGCAGAAGAAATTCGCAGCTATCTTTTAGCAAAAATACCGGTGCACCCAAAAAATATTGTCGCCAAAGCCTCAATGGCTTTTTCGTGCACTCGCACCACCGTCCACAGGCACCTGAACCGGTTGCTCAGCAATGGAGCGATCATTAAAACCGGCACCACCCGGCAGACTCTTTATTTTTTGAAAACGGAAAAGAATAAACAAATTCTTGTTCCTCTGAAACCGGGAGTTGAGGAGGATAAAGTCTGGAAAGAAAACTTTTTACAGGACTTTGAAACACTCCCCGAAAACGTGCGGAATATTTGTGAATACGGTTTTCTGGAAATGCTCAACAATGCCATCGACCATTCAAAGGGAACAGGGGTAGTGATAAAAACAGAGTGGGCATCTGACTCAATTATGTTAGCTATTCGCGATGATGGCATTGGAATTTTCCGTAAAATCAAGCACGCCTTGAACCTCGAAGATGAGCGCGAGAGTGCCCTGCACCTTTCAAAAGGGAAATTCACCACCGACCCGGACAACCACTCGGGTGAAGGAATTTTTTTCGCTTCCAGGGCCTTCGACACTTTTCATATAAGTTCAAGAGGCATGTCTTATGCAAGAACAAATTTGGATGAAGACTGGTTTGTGGAAACGACGAAGGATGAGAATGTACCCGGAACAGGTTTGATAATGAAAATCGCTCTGGGCTCAAAAAGACAAATGCAGGAAGTTTATACAGAATACTCGGGCGAGGGTTCTGATGGAATTCATAGCTTTGACAAGACCAATATTGCTGTGAGTCTGAGCAAATTCGGCGATGAACGCTATGTCTCACGCTCCCAGGCGCGGCGTATCTGTTTGGGGTTGGAGAAATTTAAACATGTGGTTTTAGATTTTAGAGGTATATCTACTGTCGGTCAGGGCTTTGTCGATGAGGTGTTTCGTGTGTTTCAGTCCAAATATCCGAGAATAAAGATTGAATACACCAATGCTAATGACGATGTCCGGTTCATGCTTGAGCGTACCACTTGACCGTGGAGATAAATAAAGGATTGTCAGGCCGAGAGCATCGTTGCTGGCAATAAAGTTTTTTTGTAGCTCAGCAATTCTCTCTTGTTTATTCCCGATATCTTTCAATCGCTTGATGGAGGCAAGCACAAGAAGGGAAAATGTT
>WASV01009574.1_pt1 | contig 12411 bp, 11 predicted proteins | sample 5698531 | NCBI WGS metagenome assembly WASV01 (sample SAMN11175559, study PRJNA528189) | sponge metagenome | isolation source: marine sponge | host: Myxilla | place: Antarctica: Western Antarctic Peninsula, King George Island | collected 2013-01 | reverse complement strand
CTATGAAGGTGAAAAGGCATCGGCGAATGCCATCGCGCAGGCGAATAATGGAATCGCAGGCGATGGTTTTTAATGGCGCGGCGCAGTAGTTTTTAGGTTGTCGCGCACGGCGGATGCGGCGCAAGCAGCGGCGACGCACGAAGGAAATTTACCAAATTCGGTGTAATCGGCAAATCCCTCACCGCACCAATGCGCCCTTAGCTCCGCTCGGGTTGCCCTTCCATCGTCTACCAAAATTTAATCAACATGTTAATAGACATCATCAGACAAACAATTACCACCACTGGTTTGATTAATACGGTGCCTTTTTTTAATATCATTTTGGCACCGACTGTTGCACCGCATATTTGCCCGCCGATCATGGTAAAGCCGGCGAGCCAGGCGATGTCGCCGTAGAAAATAAAATACAATAATGATGAAATGTTGCTACTGAAATTTAATATTTTTGCGTTGGCGGTCGCTGCTGGCAAACTATAGCCGCAAAATAAAACAAACGCCAACGCCATGAAACTGCCGGTGCCGGGACCGAAAAATCCGTCGTAAAAACCAAGCAGCGGGGTGATGAGGATGGCAAATGCAACGAAGGTAATTTTTTGTTTGCGTTGTTTGTCATCAATGTTGGGGGCGAATAAAAAATATAAGCCGGTGGCGGCGAGCAATATCGGCAACGCCAGAATCAATTTTTGTGCGTCAATTTGCAATACCAACCAACTGCCAAAAACCGAGCCGGCGAAAGTCATGCAAATGGATAACTTCAATCGCGCAAGATTGACCGCCCGTTTGCGTATAAAATAAATGGTTGCGATTAATGTACCGACGCTGCCTTGCAATTTATTCGTCGCAATCGCCGCAGCCGGTGGCACGCCAATCAGCACCAAAACCGGAATCGTCAGCAATCCCCCGCCACCCGCAATCACATCCACCCACCCGGCAACCGCCGCTACCAAAAACAATAACAATAGGATTTCGTTATTAAATTCCATTCGGAGTACGGATTGTAGACAGCAATTGCATAGTAATTATAATGACCATTGGAAACATTCAGATTAAAAAAATATAGCCGCCCGAAGGCGGCCATACATAAAACGCTTATTGGCACTATCCAGATGCGAAGCACCCCGATAGGCGATAAGATGATTTAACGAATCGGTGCGGCGTACAGAATGCCGTTGGGCTCGTTGGGGTCATTCCACAGTGCATTCAAACCGCGGTTCAGGGCGATATCGGTGTTGGGACCCAAATGGCGATCAAAGATTTCGCCGTAGTTACCGACGGCTTTAATCGCGCGCACTGCCCATTGTTTATCCAGACCAATCATCGCGCCCATGTCGGCTTCGGTGCCGAGCATGCGGTTGATGCTTGGGTTGTCGCCCGCGCTGTTTCCCAATTCGGTGACATTCGATTGGGTGATGCCCAGTTCTTCGGCGTTGATCAGCGCGCTGATAATCCACTTCATCGCATCAAACCATTGGTCGTCGCCATGTCGCACGGCACCGCCAAGTGGCTCTTTGGAAATAATCTCTGGCAGGATGATGTGGTTGCTCGGCGTATCAAAAGTAGCGCGGGCGGCGGCGAGCGCAGAGGCATCGGTGATATAGGCGTCGCAGCGGTTAGCCAGATAATTGGTACGCGCTTCTTCGAAAGTTTCGATCGGCACTGGCTCGTAGGAGAGTCCGTTTTTACGGAAAAAGTCGGACAGGTTCAACTCGGTAGTCGTGCCAGTTTGGATACAAATGGACGCGCCGCCGAGTTCTTTTGCTGATGTGACGCCAAGCGATTTCTGTACGATGAAACCCGCGCCGTCGTAATAAGTGACCGGCAAGAAACTCAGTTTCAGATCCGCATCGCGGCTCATGGTCTCGGTGGTGTTGCGGAACAGAACATCGCCTTCACCAGAGTTCAGCAACGTAAAACGCGTTTTACCGGTGGCATTGACGAACTTGACCTTATTTGGATCGCCCAGCACGGCGGCGGCGACAGCACGGCAATGATCAACATCAAAGCCTCCCCATCGTCCGTTTGCGTCCGGTGAAGCAAAGCCAATCAAGCCAGTGTTGATGATGCAGTTGAGTTCGCCGCGCGCTTTGACATCCTCAAGCGTTGCGGCTTGAGTGGTTGTCTGGACAAATGCGCCGAATGCGAACACGGCAGCAAAAGCGGCAATTTTAGTGGTTTTCATTGAGACTCTCCTCGTGGAAATTTATGGTATAGGATAACTGGGCACACGGCACCTTTGAAAACGCAGATGCCAGCCCCAATCTAAGCGGAAATTAACACAAAACAATACTATACGCAACCTTTTGACCATTCGCGATTTGCCAAAACCACTAGAATAGGATAAGGTTTGCCAATAATTTCAATGGTGTCGACTTGGGGAATGCTTCAAAAAAAGGCATGAGGAATCCCCAAACGATGTTTCTTGCGGGTAAAATAACTTGACTAGTAAAATACGCCCTAGGCTAAAACCGATACCATCACCACCACAAATAGCCATCACAAATAACCAGAACAAATAACATTGAACAAATGCAATGAATGAAATAGCCGTCGCCCGCATGCAATCGCAACGCAATGTTTTCTCGCGTGCGTGGAACGATCAAAAAACCAGATCCACCATTATGCAGATCATCACCATGGTCGGTATTTTATTGTTTTTCGGCTATATGGCTCGCAACGCCGTTATCAATTTGGAAGCACTCGGCAAGGATTTCAGTTTTTCTTTTCTGTGGCAGCCGGCGAGTTACGACATCAACCAAACTTTCATTTCTTACACCTCACAATCACCGCACATTCGCGCCGCCGTCATCGGCGTTATGAACACTCTGGCAATCGCCATCGCCGGGATTATTCTGGCGACCATGCTTGGTTTCTTGTTGGGCGTGATGCGGCTATCCAAAAACTGGCTGACCGCAAAAATTTCCTATATCTATATTGAATATGTGCGCAATGTGCCAGTGTTGGTACATATCCTGATGGCGCATGGAATTCTCGTTCGCGCGTTACCCAATCCAAAAGCCGCCATCGGCATCGGCGACGGTGTGTTTTTATCCAATCGCGGCGCGTCGATGCCGAAACCGATTTTTGAGCCGTTGTTCTGGGTGGTGGTTGCGGTGTTTATCGCTGGTGCTGGGTTTGCTTGGTGGTTTCGCGGTTATGCGCGGCGCGTGCAGAATGAAACCGGGCGCGCCTTGCCGGTTTTCTCGATTTGCCTCGCCGCCATTATCGGTGCGCCACTATTATTTTATTTTATGCTCGGCAGCCCTATCGTCTGGCAATTGCCGGTGTTGCAAGGTTTTAACTTTCAGGGCGGTTATGTTTTGCGCCCCGAATTCATTGCGCTGTGGTTCGCGTTATCGCTGTATACCGCGGCTTTCATCGGCGAAATTGTGCGCGCCGGCATCCTAGCGGTGGATTACGGGCAGACCGAAGCATCTTCGGCGCTCGGTTTGAGCCTTGGGCGCACGCTAAATCTGGTGGTAATCCCGCAGGCGTTGCGCGTCATCGTGCCGCCGCTGACCAGCCAATATCTCAACTTGGCTAAAAATTCATCCCTCGCCATCGCCATCGGCTACATGGATATCGTCGCCACCATCGGCGGTATTTCGCTCAATCAAACCGGCCGCGAAATGGAATGCATGATCATCGTATTGCTGTTATATCTTTCCATCTCACTTTCCATTTCATCGTTTATGAATTGGTATAACAATCGCATCAAACTCGTTGAACGTTAAGTACACATGACACCAACACCCGCAAACATTCGTTGAGACCACTCATGTCCGCATCCCACTATAAACCCGGTGAACATCCCGAACTGCCGCCGCCGGCAAATATTCGCGGTATCGTCGGCTGGGCGCGTGGCAATTTTTTATCGTCGCCGTTCAACATCATCCTGTCGCTCGTTTGTTTATGGCTTTTGTATCTGATATTGCCGCCAGCGATTGAATGGTTCTTTATTGACGCAGCCTACACCGGCGCCGACCGCAACGAATGCCGGGCAAAAGCCGGGGGTGCGTGTTGGGCTTTTGTAAACGAACGACTCGCACTATTCACCTACGGATTTTACCCAGCGGAAGAACGTTGGCGAGTCAATATTTCCTTTGTCTTGCTGTGCTTTGCGATGATTCCGGTGCTGTTTGACAATGTCCCACACCGCACACATGGATTGTACTTCGCGATGGCGTTCCCGTTTATCGCCGGCTGGTTGCTAATTGGCGGAGATATTCTGCTGTTTGAATTGCCAGCAGTATCCACCGACAAATTCGGCGGCTTTATGCTGACCTTGGTAATCGGCATAACCGGCATCGCCTTTTCCCTGCCCATCGGCATCGTGCTAGCGCTCGGGCGCATGTCCAAACTGCCGATTATTCATGTATCCGCGGTATCTTTTATTGAATTCATCCGCGGCGTGCCACTGATTACCTTGTTGTTCGTGGCATCCACCATGTTGAATTATTTCCTACCACCCGGCTCCTCTTTTGATTTGCTATTGCGCGTTTTAATTATGGTGACGCTATTTGCTTCGGGCTACATGGCAGAAGTGATTCGTGGCGGTCTGCAAGCGATTCCCGGCGGGCAGTTTGAAGCCGCCGATGCGCTCGGCTTAAAATACTGGCAAGCGATGCGTCTGGTCGTCCTGCCGCAAGCGTTGAAAATCTCCATACCGGGCATCGTCAACACTTTCATCGGCTTATATAAAGACACTACGCTGGTCATCATCATCGGTCTGCTGGACCCACTCGGCGTCGGCCGGGCGTCAGTGTCTGACGCAAAATGGGCCGGGCTTTCCACCGAACTCTATGTTTTTGTTGCAGTGTTTTTCTTTATTTCCTGCTTCAGCATGTCGCGCTATTCGCTTTATTTGGAAAACAAACTTGAAACCGGACACAAACGATAACGGGGTACCCTGTCATGTCTGAATCAACGAATACTACACCGGCCACGCCAGCGTCGGCGCCACAAGCGGACACCACAAGCGCTATTAATATCGTCGCCATGCACAAATGGTACGGTGAATTTCATGTGCTGAAAGATATTAATCTTGAAGTATCCCGCGGCGAGCGCATCGTCATCTGCGGACCCTCTGGCTCGGGCAAATCCACCATGATTCGCTGCATCAACCGCCTAGAAGAACATCAACAAGGCGATATTATCGTTGACGGCGTAGAGCTAACTAACGATCTCAAAAATATTGAAACCATCCGCCGCGAAGTCGGCATGGTGTTTCAACACTTCAATCTCTTCCCGCATTTAACCGTGTTGGAAAACTGCACGCTGGCGCCGATTTGGGTGCGCAAAACGCCCAAAGCCGAAGCGATTGAGACCGCTATGAAATATCTGGAGCGCGTCAAAATCCCGGAACAAGCAAACAAATTTCCCGGTCAATTGTCCGGCGGTCAACAACAGCGCGTGGCAATCGCCCGCAGTTTGTGCATGAACCCGCGCATCATGCTGTTTGACGAGCCGACCTCGGCGTTGGATCCGGAGATGATCAAGGAAGTGCTGGATGTCATGGTGGAACTGGCGCACGAAGGCATGACGATGTTATGCGTAACCCACGAGATGGGCTTCGCTAAAACCGTCGCCAATCGCGTGATTTTCATGGATGTCGGCGAAATCATCGAAGAAAACACCCCGGATAAGTTCTTTGATAATCCGCAACACGAACGCACCAAACTATTCCTTAGCCAGATACTCAGCCACTAATAGCGGACGCGCGCCATAACGCTAACCCGCCAAATCGCTGCCCGCCGTCCCATCCAATTTTGCATCAGGGCGCGTATCATCCAATCAATCTAACGTGGTTGCACCGTAATATTTCCACATCAAGAGTGCCACGCTGGTTTGGTATGGCGACCATTTTTTAGCCATCACCGCGGTGGTTTTGGCATCGGGTCGCACGATAAGATTCGCATAGCGTTGCACCGCAACTTGCAATGCAAGGTCGCCAGATGGAAAAATATCAGCATGCCCAAGGGCGAACATCGCGTAAATTTCCGCCGACCACCGCCCGATTCCACGGATTTTGATTAGCTCAGCAATGGCATCCTCAGCATCCAAGCGGCCGATGGCGTCAATATCTAAATCTTTCTGCCGCACCATGCGCGCCAAGCCTACGATGTATTCTACCTTTTGGCGAGATAAGCCACACGCCCGCAGTTGCGCATCACTACGATTGAGAATTTTACGATGGGTAACCGGTGCACGGCACAGCTTTTCAAGGCGCTGCCAGATTGCCGCCGCTACCCCGGTGGATAACTGTTGAGAGACGATAATGCGCAGAAGCGTAGCGATGCCGGGTTCGCGGATGCGCGGTTCGGGGTAGCCGAGGGCATCCAGCAAGCGTTGCAATCCAGGATCCAACCGCACCGCCCGCTGTAATTCCTGCTTCAAGGCTCGCTTCAATTTCAACTGGGAGCTCGTGTGCGAGCGTGAGTTTTGCGGCGGCATGGATTATGCGTGTGGGTTGTGGATTAAGGTACGATTACTATTAAAATACTATACTAAAATCTTATTCTAAAACACCACCCTTGCTAACAGCCGACCAGCCTAACCACCGAGAAAACCATGCGCATATTAATTATTGAAGATGACGAAGCGACCGCAGCATACATACAAAAAGGATTGATTGAAGCCGGGCACACGATTGACATCGCCATCAACGGCGATGACGGATTGGCACTATCCATCCATGAAAATTACCAAGCGATTATCGTAGACCGTATGCTACCGAATCGCGACGGCTTATCGCTGATATCGGCGTTGCGTGAGACCGGCGATAAAACCCCGGCACTTATTTTGAGCGCGCTGGGGGAAGTGAACGACCGCGTAGAAGGGCTCAAGGCGGGCGGCGATGATTACTTAACCAAGCCGTTTGCCTTTTCTGAATTGCTGGCGCGGCTTGAGGCGTTGATACGGCGCGCCGGTGCCGAGACGCAAGAGACCACCCTGACCGTCGGCGAGTTGAAAATGGATCTCTTGGGGCGGGAAGTCAAACGAGGCGACACCGTCATCGGCCTGCAGCCCCGAGAATTTCGCTTGCTTGAATGCTTGATGCGCCACAGCAACCAAGTGGTCACCCGAACCATGCTGCTGGAAAATGTATGGGACTACAATTTTGACCCGCAAACCAATGTCATTGATGTTCACATCAGCCGCCTGAGAAGCAAAATAGACAAAAATTTCACCGCCCCCATGTTGAACACCGTGCGCGGCGCAGGATATATTTTGCGTGAAAGCAAAACTTAATTTTTTCAACCTTAGGTTATTCAACCATGGGTTCTTCAACCTTAAGTTCTCCCGCCGTAGGTTGTTTCATAGTTACACTTCCCGGTTGGCAGTGTTATACGCGGTTATTTTTAGCGCATCTACGCTGTTCTTGTTTTACTTTTTCTACCTGTTCACCGCGACCTACATGGCGCAGCAAGTGGACAACACCATCCAAGCCGAAATTCAGGGGCTTGCCGAAAAATACGATGACGAAGGGTTGGAAGGATTAACCGCGTTAATCAATGACCGCGTCAGACGCCAACAAGCGCAAGCCACCGGCAATTCCATCTACTTGCTAACCACTTACATATTCCGTCCGCTGGCGGGCAATCTGGACCGCTGGCCCAAAAATGCCACGACCGTGAATGAAGATTGGATTGAGTTTCAATTGGTCATCAACCAAGATAGCAATGCGACCCATCTGGCGCGCGCCCGAATTTTCCGCTTGCCGGGACGCTACGGGCTGCTGGTGGGTCGCGATATCAATCAATTGACGGTAGCCAAACGTCGCATCGTTCAAGCGCTTACTTGGGGGTTGGTAATTATGTTGCTGCTGGCTTTCGCCGGCGGGCTGGTGCTCGGTCGCCGCACGGTCCACAAGATTGAACGCATCAACCAGACCACGCGCAGCATCATGTCCGGCGATTTGTCGCGCCGTGTGCCGCTGAGCAATCACAACGATGATTTTGATCAGGTGGCGAATAATCTCAACCAGATGCTGGACCGGATTCAACTCCTAATGGAAGACATTCGCCGAGTTTCTGACAGCATCGCCCATGACCTGCGCACCCCACTGACACGGCTACGCCAACATCTTGAGGAGGCGCGACAGCAAGAATCACCGAATTCCCGCTCGGCACGCCATCTTGATGGATCTATCAAAGAGGCTGATTCGCTGTTATCCACTTTCAATGCGTTGCTACGAATCGCCCGGGTGGAAGCCGGGCAAATCAAGTTTGGCTTTAGCAAAATCAATTTTCACACCTTAATCAAAGATATTGTGGAGTTTTATGAGCCACTGATAGAGGAGAAACAGCAGCGCATGGAAACTTCGCTGGCGGCTGATATCACCTCATGGGGCGACCGCGATCTGTTGTTTCAAGCGGTCGCCAACCTCATTGAGAACGCTATCAAATACACGCCACCGCACGGCAACCTCAACATTTCATTGCTTCGCTTGGACGCCGATGCACTCATCACCATCACCGACAACGGACCGGGCATCCCCGAATCCCAGCGGAAGCATGTATTCCGACGCTTCTACCGCCTAGATCAAAGCCGCAGTTCAAGCGGCAACGGGCTGGGATTGAGTATGGTGTCGGCGGTCATCACCATGCACAACGGGACTATTAAATTGCACAGCAATGATCCGGGATTGAAAATCGTCATCACCTTGCCGCTGACTGTGCAACCCCAGACCGACGGGGAACAAAAAACGCTGGCGGTTAACGACGAAGTTAAGTCGTAATCTGCTTGCCAGTCGGCTTGCCGGGTTCAAACACACATATATAAACATGTTGCGGCGTAGCCGCTTTCCCCCGCCTCCATAACGGATTTAATCCGCTATCCAGCACTAATTAACAGCGAGAAATGCGACCTTAAAACGGCGGGGTGATAGGACAGCGGAAGGTGTTTAGCGATAAAACCGAAGTTATCAAGTGTTCGTTATACAGCCTAAGTTATAAATCCTGTGTGACAAAATCTAATTACTCAGTATTGCGTAACGAATCCTCGATAGCCGAGTCATTGCTGGTGGAAAAAGGTATTCCGTTTGCTTTTTGCTCGTAGCTGATTGAGGACAAACCGAGAGAATTCATGATTTTGTCCATGCTGGCACCGGGCAATTGGCTAATAGCGAACCCGATTAACCCCGCCAGCACACCGACGAGTAACAAAATACGAACAAACCAACCAGCGTGTTTGTTTGAATGTCCATGCACCAGCGGGCGTTTCAACGGCGCGTTGGTATAGGGAATTTTGCGCACCTGATCGGTTTCCATACGGACGCGGGTGAGGATTTTTTCGTGGTCCAACTTCAATAGTTTGGCGTAGGAGCGCAGGTATCCCATGGCAAAAGTTGAACCGGGCAAGCGTTGATATGCGTCCTCCTCCAACGCTTGGATGGTAGCACTGCTAAGATTGAGGCATTGCGCCGCCTCCTCCACGCTCAAGCCCCACCCTTCGCGTGCCGCTGATAATTGTTGTCCGACGCCAGTCAAAGGCGGCGATGGCGGCGACGCTAATGGCGACGCTGTTTCTTCCGATTCATTCATGTCATTCATAGTATGCCTCGGTATGCGTTATCGGTATGCGCTTAGCGGCACTCGCTTGATGTAAAAAGGAAATGCATCTCACACCTCTGATTTTTATCTACCGGTTTTGCCCATCATTTTGCCCATCATTTTATCTGCTGCTTTTGGCATTATGCACCATCCACGGCTTTCATGCTGAGGCGCACCCGACCCTGTTTATCCACTTCCAACACCTTGACCTTGACTTGATCGCCTTCGCTGAGCACATCGCTAACCTGATTGACTCGCTCATTGGAAATCTGCGAAATATGCACCAACCCGTCTCTGCCTGGCAGGATATTGACGAACGCGCCGAAATCCATCAGCCGCACCACTTTGCCTTGGTATATTGAATCTACTTCCACATCGGCGGTTATCTGCTCAATGCGGCGAATCGCCTCTTGGGCGGCGGCATTATCGGTAGAGGCGATTTTCACGGTGCCATCGTCGTCAATGTCAATATTGACACCGGTCTCTTCGGAGAGCGCACGGATTACCGAGCCGCCCTTGCCGATGACATCGCGAATCTTCTCTGGGTTGATTTTGATGGTTAGGATACGCGGCGCGTATTCGGACATATCTTTACGCGGTGCGGCAATAACGCTCGCCATTTCTTGAAGGATGTGGAGGCGGCCATGTTTCGCCTGCTCCAACGCCTGATCCATGATTTCACGCGTAATTCCGCCAATCTTGATGTCCATTTGCAGGGCGGTTATGCCATCGGCGGTGCCGGCCACCTTGAAGTCCATATCGCCAAGATGATCCTCGTCGCCGAGAATATCGGTGAGTACTGCAAATTGATCGCCTTCCTTAATCAACCCCATTGCCACCCCAGCGACCGGTGCTGAGGTATGCACGCCGGCATCCATCAGCGCGAGGCTGGTGCCGCATACCGTCGCCATGGAGCTTGAACCGTTGGATTCGGTAATCTCCGAGACCACGCGGATGGTATAAGGAAAATCATCGTGGCTCGGAAGAATCGCCTTGACGGCGCGCCGTGCGAGCCTGCCATGGCCGATTTCACGGCGTTTCGGTGAGCCAACTCGGCCAGTTTCGCCAACGCAATAAGGCGGGAAATTGTAGTGCAACATAAAACTGTCGCGGTAATCGCCTTGTAGCGCGTCAATTATCTGGGAATCGCGGTCGGTGCCGAGAGTAACCACTACTAACGCTTGGGTCTCGCCGCGGGTAAAATTGGCGGATCCGTGGGTGCGCGGCAGTATGCCGGTTTGGATGTCAATCGGGCGCACGGTTTGGCGGTCGCGTCCGTCCATGCGCGCTTCACCGGCAAGAATCCGACTGCGCACGGCGTCTTTTTCCAGCAGTTTAATCTCATCTTTGACCGCACCGCTGAGATCAGCATCCGCTTCTTGCGGGCTAATCGCGGCGACGATTTGTTGGCGAATTTCGGTTAAAGAATTTTGCCGTTTCACTTTGTCGGAAATTTGGTATGCCGTAGCAATCTGATCGCCGGCTTCCTCGGCAACCCGCGCGGCGAGTGCCGAATCGCGCTCCGGTGCTTGCCATTCCCAACGCTCTTTGCCGGCTTCTGCGCCCAGCTCCTTGACCGCTTGAATAACCGCTTGACTCTGCTCGTGTCCGAACATTACCGCGCCAAGCATGATTTCTTCGCTCAACACTTTGGCTTCGGATTCCACCATCAACACCGCGCTTTCAGTACCAGCCACGACCAAATCTAAGGAAGATTTAGCCAGTTGGGCGACATCTGGATTCAGCACATATGCGTTATCAATATATCCCACCCGGGCAGCACCCATGGGACCATTAAACGGAATGCCGGAAATCTCAAGAGCCGCTGAGGTGCCAATCAACGCTAGAATATCGGGATTAATTTGCGGGTCAATGGATAGCACCGTGATGATGACTTGCACTTCGTTCATATAGCCCTTGGGAAACAGCGGCCGGATTGGGCGGTCAATCAATCGGCACGTCAAAATCGCATTCTCCGATGGCCGTCCTTCGCGCTTGAAAAAACCGCCGGGTATTTTGCCAGCGGCGTAGGTTCGTTCTTCATAGTCAACGGTGAGCGGGAAAAAGCTCAAATGCCCTTTTTCCCTGCGTCCCACCACTGTCACCATAATTACGGTGTCGCCCATGCTGGCGATGATTGCACCGTCGGCTTGACGGGCGATAGCGCCAGTTTCCAGGCGCACTTCATGTTGACCATATTGAAAGGTCTTAACTACTTTGCTCACTTTTATTTCTCCTTGGGCGCAAATTGCGCTGTTATTTACGCAAGCCGAGCTTGCTGATGAGTGCGCGATAGCGCGTTGCGTCGGATTTTTTCAGGTAAATCAGTAACTTGCGGCGATGATTAACCAGCCGCAACAATCCCTGACGGGAATGATGATCGTGGTTATGGGTTTGGAAATGACCGGTGAGATCTTGAATACGGGCGGTCATGAGAGCGATTTGGACTTCCGGCGAGCCAGTGTCGCCAGATTGGCGTTGATGCGTTGTCACGATTGCAGATTTATCTGCGGCGGTTAAGGCCATAATATTGCTCTATTTATTACTCAAATTAACGGTTGATATTAAAAGGACGCAACCCGTATTTCGGGAATATCGCCCGCAGGATCAAGTTCCAGTCGACAATCATCAAATGACAATCAACGATTGCCAAGTGGCTCCAGGCTACATCGAAACACCGTATCCCGATGTTCCTGCGTTTCCAGGGCGCGTATTCTAAGCGACTTCATCCATAATTTACAAGGCCATTGTATAAATTCAATACCATATGCATATCAGGTTGATATTGAGCCAAAAATTGCACGAGTGTTTTGAATTGGAGGCTGTGATGGGGTGAGACGGTATGGTATGCGATTAACCA
>WASV01188633.1_pt1 | contig 12458 bp, 12 predicted proteins | sample 5698531 | NCBI WGS metagenome assembly WASV01 (sample SAMN11175559, study PRJNA528189) | sponge metagenome | isolation source: marine sponge | host: Myxilla | place: Antarctica: Western Antarctic Peninsula, King George Island | collected 2013-01 | reverse complement strand
TCCAAATCTTGCCACAAAACTGGATTTAAGTCTTTTTGGGTGGCAATAGGTTGCCAGGTTTGGCTAGCATTTTTATGATAATTAGAAAAATAATACCCTGTTTGATGAATAGTGAGTGCCAATACTTCACGCTTAAAGGTGGTGTAATCTAAGGCATATTGTAATTTACCTTGTAAGGTATTGACATTATTAAGCAATGAATCTTGGTGTTTACTAGGTGTATAACGACTGCCAACCGCTAGCAGCATAATACCAACAATAAACATCACCACTAAAATTTCAATTAAGGTAAAGCCTTTATAGTGTCTATCAATGGTATTAATTGTGCACATAGCAATAAAGATTCAATCGATATTGTCAGTCATTATTTATTCTTAATTACCAATTACCAATATCAGTATTATTACCTGTGCCGCCACTAGCGTTATCTTTACCTAGAGTGTAAATATCCACCTCGCCATGGCTGCCTGGATTAAGATACACATAAGCATTATTCCATGGGTCTAATGGTAACTTAGACACATAGTCTGGCACTAATGGGGTTAATCCTTCATCGCCACCAGGATAGTCCCCTTTATTAAGACGATAAATATCTAAGGCAGATTGAATAGTTTGAATGTCTTGCTTAACCTTGGTTGTATAAGCCTTATCAATTTGACCAAAGAATTTTGGCACAGCAATTGCGCCTAATATCCCTAATATCACCATTACCACTAAGATTTCAATGAGAGTGAAGCCTGATTTTTTGCTGCGTTTATTATTCTGATTATGATTTATTGATTGATTCATAGTTGACCATTTTGTTTAAAAATACGGCTATTGCCTGACTGATAGCCCACCAAAGACAGCATATCTTTAATGTCTTGACTGCTGTTTTTAGCGGGGGTTAATTTAATAGAGGCTTGATATTGTCCATTGGTTTTTAAACGAACAATACCATCTACCTCAACACTTGAGGTGCTAGAACTTAATTTGATGATCGCTGTGCGTGTTTTGTTATCAAAACTTATATCGGCCAAGATATTACCAATTTTTTGTTCAAATAGATTAAGATTTTTTAACTTAATTTCTCCAAGTAAGTTGCTAATTTGCCCTGCTTGATATTCTAAAATTTTAATATCTACTAACGCATGCCCTTTAATCGCATAATGCTGATTAAGTAAGGCCAATAATTGAGCAATGGCAATTTTAGCTTGTAGGTTATTGATACTATGTGTATCGCTTAACCCAGCCAATAATTGAGCATTGATGCTAATACCATTAAAAATAGCATTGATGTTTACTTTTGCTTTTAGACTCAGTAATGCAGAAAAATCGAACACCCAAGATAGGCTATCAAGGCGTAATTTATTCGCATCAATAGGTAATTTAATTTGTTTGATTAATAAAGACTTTGGCGTAATACCTTGTGCTTGTCCATCAACAATCCGTCCACTAAGCTGTTCAATAGTAATTAAATTAGCCACAGATTTTAAGGGAGTTTTTAACAAAAAAGCAGGCGCACTCCAAATAGAAAAACCAATAATGGCAACAATAAAGCTAAGTGAGTAAAGGCTAAATTTCTTCATTGGTGAACCAGTGTTACCTTGCCATCTACTAAACCAGTATCTGCTTTGGTTAGTCGTGCTTTTTCAACCACAACCCCATATTGAGCACTGTTTGATAAAAACTTCATTACTGCTTGATAATTGGCTGACTTAAGCGTGATAATGGCAGTATTTTTCTTAATCTCAATACGGCTTAAAGACTGATTTAGATTATATTGTGTTCTTAATTGGTTCAATTGGGTTAATAGCGAGCCTTTCAAGGGTAAACCTTGGGTTAGACCGAGGGTTTTGAATTGAGTTTGCATTATCTTTAATCTGTGTTGTGTCTGCTTGAGTTGCGTTGCACTTTGGTCAACTTGCTTAGACAGACCGCCTATAAAATCCAAATAAACCAATACTGATACCAATATTAGTCCGATAATTAATGCAATTTGTCGCTGTGTTTGACTGATGTTCATTGTTTTTTCTGTAAGATTAAGGTAACAATAGTTTTGGCTTTATCTTGCGTGCTTGCTTTAGCTTCAACCTTAAAATTATCCGCTAAATTATCTTTAACAATGTCTATTTGAGTCGTTTGATTACTGGCAATGCTTAGCACAATATTTTGCTGTGCATAAGTAATCGATTGTATTTCAACACTTTGTACCAAAGCGCTTTCTAATAAGGACATTAACGGTAAAAATTGACTACCGCCCCCTTTGGTTTGTTTTTTTAGCTTGCTAATAAGTTGCGCATAAGGGTCAACAATATTCTTAGCTTTTGGATACGCAACAGCATAAAGTTGGGTCATTTTTTGTGCCGCACTTTGTTTTTGCTTCTGATGTTGGATTTGCTCTAGCCATAAACTACCAGGCACGCCTAGCAACAACAATCCAATCAAAACCAAGCTAAAATAATAGGGTTTTAAGTGAGTTAATAGCGTGGTTTGTTTTTTATTAACCTCTAACCAATTCATACAGGTTTTTAGGTCGGTATTTTTTGCCAAAAATAATAACACATTATCAATAACTTTAAAGTTAATTTCTGGTGGTAATTGTGTTGGTTGCTGTGTGCCATAATGAATAACTGTATCTTGAGGTGTGAATAACTCTGGTTGATAAAGTGAATGATGAAAACTGGCTTGATGATTTTGGTCTGCCATAACAACATAATCTTGTGCCCATAAACAATGCCATTGATTATCAGAATCTGTTTGTTGTTGTGATGATTGCGGTAAATGCTGTAATGCCTCAGACTCTGCAATCACATAATTAGGGCTTAATCCAACCACTTCTATGGCTGATAAGTAGCTATTTAACTGGTCTTTGGAAATTACCCCAACATTCAAGACACCTTTCTCAATACTAGGTTTGATTAGATAATGTACTTGGGTTATTTGAGTACCTATTTCTGACTCTAGTGCAAATGGAATGGCTAGTTGTTGCTGTTTTTTATTGGTACTAGGAATATTAAGTGTGTGCCAAGCAATTGCCACATCAGGCAAAAACAACACCACATTATCATAGCTAGTAGAAGAAAGTATGGTCTCAAATACTTGCCATTGCTTGTCTTGTGTTTGCTTATCATCAAACAAGACATATTCTATGTCTAAAGATTCTAAGAGGCTAAATCGTAAATACAGTGTTTTCATTAATTAATGACCCTGCGAGTAATTTTCACGCTAGGTTGTCCTTGTGCTTGACGGTATATATGGCTTTGCATTTTAAACCCTGATCGAGGTGAATCCACTTGAGATTGTAATAAAAAATATTGACTACTGGTTGTTAGCAAAGTTTTATCCACAACACCGCCATCATTATTTTTCACAAAAGCCACAAATCCTTCTACCGAAGCAAACCCCTCTTCGACTTGCTTTTCTTGTATGAGTTTTAATATCTTTTCATTCAAACTAACACCCAGTGTTTTTAACACCTGTTTAGGGGCAGTATTGACATTAATGGTTTTTATAGCTACGCCTCCTGCCCAAATATAAGGGGATAATTGGGTAATTATTTTATTATTAAACCCTTTAATTAACCGCAATTCGCTTAAATCTGTCATGGCCATATTACTAATAAAATAAGGGTTTTCTAGTTGTGTGTAGTAATCATTTTCAGCCCCCTTGTTAGAATAAACTTGGCTATCTTTATCTAAATAATCAATCACCCCATCTAACAAACTTTTCTCTAAATTTAACACCTCAAACAAACGATTAAATTGAGCCAATAAAGCAACAGTTTTGTGGTTGATGAGATTGTTAATGTTAATTTTAGCTTGCTCATCGGTAATTTGCCCTGACAAGGTGTTAATGCCCACGCTGGAGTCTTCTAATTCACTAGACCATTTGTCTAAATAAATGTCTATTTTATTATCACTTAAGTCTTCTATGAGTAAATTTTTTGCCCAAGCCTCAATACTTAAACTTAATAAAAATTGAGTTTGGTAGTCAACCATTGCTGTACTGGTGCTAATAAACCTTTGTTGTCTAACGCTCATCTGGGTAGCCAACCCTGCAATAACAGCCACAATCACCAAGACTGAAATAATGGCAACGCCTTGCTGGTTTTTAAATCCTTGTTGTTTGATTATAAATCTCATTGGTGATAATCTGGCAATGGCACAATTCGGGTTATTGTCTCTAATCCATTAACCTTTAAATCAAAGACAATGAATTTAGCTTTTGTTAATTCTAGGGTAGATTTATTTTTTTCATCTAATAAGCTCACCTTAAAACTCTCTACTTCATCCAACCACTCCACATCTATTGCCTCGCTGTCCTTAGGTTGATTAAGCACTCGCCAATAACTACGAACCAAAGTCTCACCTACTAAATGATAATGCACAAACTGCATATTTGAACGCGCCAAATCTCGCCAATTAGTCCGACCACCTATTAGCAAAGTAATCCCTGAATTTTGTTTGTCTAAAGTAATCCCATGTAAATCATCACCGAACTCATTTTGAGAAACCCTATGTACTAACTGTAAGGCATCTTGGGTCATTTTTAATATGGCTCTTTGGGTTTCTAATAATTTATTTTGGGTGTATTTTGTTTGATGGTATTGCTTAATCACTGTCTGTAATGCTGCTGTGCTAAGAATGGCAATAATAGAAAAAATTGCCATAGCAATCAATATTTCTACTAAGGTAAAGCCTGTATTTTTATTATTCAACATAAACAAACTGGGTTAAAGTTATTAACTCTTTTTGCTTATAATTCACAGTTACTTGGCGTTTTTGTATCTTTTTAACTTCGGTTTTTATGTCTTTAGTGGTGATTTGATAAGGCGAATTCTTGGGCTCATTATCCCCAGTGAGTTTGTTCCAAGCAATATTTTGTGCTGATAAAGTTTGTTTTAAGCTAATGGTATTAGTCACATTGGTTTGAGTGGTTTTGATAAACGCCCCTAAACTAACACTAATAATGACCAGTGCAACCAACACCTCAATTAACGAAAATCCTCTTTGGGCATTAAGCGCTTGATGTTTTTGGTGATCATTCATTATTGATTAAATTTGGTTTTAATGACTGACCCGATAAACTTCATCAATACTGGTTTTTCCTAATAGCACCAACTCTAAGGCATTATCACTAAGACTCTTTGCTTGAGTTTCATGATATTGTTGCATGGCTTGTTCACTGCCTTTATCATGAATCATGGTTTTTAACACCTCATCGATCATCACTAATTCATAAATACCCAATCGCCCACTATAGCCGCTATAACTACATTTATCACAGCCTATTTCTTTATAAATCGTTTGGTCTATAGTCTGTTTTCCAAAAACAGTCATCGTGTCTGATGAGGTAATATTATATGGCGTTTTACAATGCTTACACAATAGACGCACCAAGCGCTGCGAAATTACCCCGCTCAAACTAGAGGACAATAAAAACGGCTCAACCCCCATATCACGCAAGCGACTAATTGCCCCAATGGCGGTGTTAGTATGTAAAGTAGAAAACACCAAATGCCCTGTTAGGCTAGATTGAATGGCGATTTCTGCAGTCGATGCATCACGAATTTCTCCAATCATAATAATATCAGGATCTTGTCGTAAAATAGCACGCAAACCCTTGGCGAATGTCATTTCTGTTTTGGCATTCACCATTGTTTGATTGATGCCATCTAGGTAATACTCAATGGGGTCTTCAATGGTCATAATGTTCTTTTTAAAATCATTAAGTTGAGTTAGAGCTGCATACAGCGTGGTGGTTTTACCCGAGCCTGTAGGACCTGTAATTAGGACAATACCTTGGGTTTTATAAATTAAGGTTTCTAATTTTTTATAAAGGTCATCAGGCAGGCCTAAATTAGAAAGGTTAAGGCGGGCAATTTGTTTTTCTAACAACCTTAGGACAATTTTTTCAGACTGAGCAGCAGGAATGGAAGAAACTCGAATATCAACATTTTTATCCCCCATTTTGGTGGAGATTCGCCCATCTTGTGGTAGGCGTTTTTCAGCAATATCTAACTTTGCCATCACCTTTATTCTAGCGACAATTCGGCTTGCTAAAGCATTATTAGGTTGTAAAATCTCTCTTAAAACCCCATCAACCCGAAAGCGAATCCGCATTCTATTTTCATACACCTCAATATGCACATCTGATGCCTCTTCACGCACCGCTTGGGCGATTAAAACATTGATTAATCGTGCAATAGGTGCATCATCTTGGCTAGACAATAAATCTTGGGTAATATCTAAAGATTGCACCACACTTTCAAGGGTTTGTTCTTCAATATCCTCAAAAGCCATTTGTGCTACATCATCTGAATTATCATAAAATTGGCGTGTTTTTTCTTCTAATAAAGCCTGTTGGATAAGACAAATTTCAAACGCCTGCATGGTGATACGGTTAATTTCAGATAACACCCTTATACTGGGTTGTTCTAAACAAAATAATTGATAATTGAATGCCTTATTTAAAGGATTTTGTATCAATATTAATTTATTTTTTTGACAAAATGCAAGCGGTAGTCTAACCATAATATTTTTTCAATCGGCTCTATTATGGGTTATTTTACTCATCTAGTACTGTTGGCCGTTATTTGTATGTTTAGAGATGCTAGATGGCGCATTAGATCTAAAAATTTGCTCTGCAACAGTTGCGTCAACTCTGACCAAATCAATTAAGTCTTGCCCAGTCAATTCTGATTTTTTAGGCGATGTAATTACAGCCTGTGTTGACTGTGATGAAGTATTGTTACTTTGTATTACTTTAGTTTTAATAACCTTAGCCTTAGGTATATTGCTTTTTATTATTGGTGTTACTGTTTTTCTCTTAATTGGATCGGGCAATAAATCTTCTATTAGCGGTAATTCTAAACTGTTATTTTTATCTATCAATCCTAGTCTTCTATTATTGTGATTTGCCTCTTCATAAAGGCGGGTGTATTTTTCTCTCATAATATTTTGACTGTCTATACTATCACGGATAATATCGGTTTTAATAAATACCATAAGTGTGCGTTTTTCACTCTGATTTTGCTTACTTGCAAACAAACCACCAATAAATGGCAGGTCAGACAAACCTGGAATACTCTCTGCACTTTGTTCGGTTTGCTGAGTAGTTAACCCACCTAAAACCAAAACTTCTTTATCTCTAATAATAACTGAAGTATCAATACTGCGTTTTGCTGTAATAATATCAGATGCCCCGGTCGCTACTCTAGCTGAACTTTGCAAACTAGACACCTCTTGAAAAATCTTAAGTTGCATGGCATCACCTTGATTAATTTGTGGGGTTACTTTAAGTTTTAGTCCAATCTCTTTTCGTTGAATAGTGGTAAAAGGATTACCACTGTTTTGGGTTGATTGCCCTGTGACAAATGGCACTTCTTGACCAACTACAATAGAAGCCTCCTCATTATCCAAGGTGATCACTGATGGGGTGGATAAAATATTCACCCCAGAATCACTACGCAATGCCTTTATCAACGCACCCCAACCTCTGCCACTTGCGTTAAAATTTCCTAGTGCTACACTACTACCTGCCCCTAAAGCAGCAGGATTAGCACTACCTGCATTACCTGCTATTAAATTAACCAAACTGCCTGCCCCTGTAAAGTCAATTAACCCAACCGCACTATTAGTATTTACCCCCCAACGAACACCCAATTGAGCCGCATTATTATCTGAAATTTCCACAATAATGGCTTGCACCAATACTTGAGCTTTGCGAATATCTAATTGGGTAATGGTATTTTTAATTTCACGCATAACGCTACTAGGGGCATATACCACCAAGCTATTGGTATTTTCATCAGCGGTGATATTAACTTTTTGTGTTATTTTTGTTTTAGCGTCTCCTTTATTATTAGCAACCACCTCTTTAAGTAAAACAGCCAAATCTTTAGCATTAGCATAATTAAGATAAATAACTTGGGTATCCCCTGAGTTTTTAGAAGCAATGTCTAATTGAGCAATATAGTCAGCCACACGGTTTCGGTCTTTCTGCGTGCCTTTTGAGATGATAATTTGATTGCTTCGCTTATCCTCAATTAATATTAAACCATTAGTTTTAGCTATAGCCTGTTTCTCTAGTTTGATTAAAATGGCAATAATATCAGCTGCTGTGGCGTATTTCAATGGCACAATTTGAATAGTCTGTTCAACTTTTGATTCTAATTCATCAATAATAGAATTAACTTTATTCAGAACACCCAAGGGTGCCAAAACAATTAATGAATTACTATCACCATGGGCGATAACTTGTCCAAAGCTTGGTATCATTGGACGAATAATACCTGCCATCTGCTCTGCTTTGGTTTTTTCTAAAGCAATGATGAGTGTTGCCATTTTGTCACCACTCAAATTTTTACCTTGCTCCAGCAAACCCACCTCATTTTGTCGAACTTCACTTAATGGAATGATTTTGACAAAATCTTTAGCTTCAATCACACCATAACCGTAAAGCCTTAAAATGGATAAAAACACATCATAAGCATCTTTACGACTCATAGGGTTTTGAGTAATGAGTGTGATGTTTTGTTTTCTCACCCTAGGGTCTAATAAAAAGTTAGTCTTAGTTTCTTTAGAGATTAATTCTATGACTGCCCGCAAATCGACATTTTCAAAATTTAATAAAATTTGATCGGTACTGCTGTCTTCTTGGTTTTGAGTCTGACCTTGAGCTTGCATTACAACCACTTGCATGGTAATAAAAATTAGCAATAATTTGAATAAGTATTTGATTATCATAAGTTGAGTATAAGTGAGTGTGAAATATTATTTCGATAAAAACCAATGGTAATATTACCGTTATTAACCACTGTATTTAAAACAGCATTGAGTTGAGAGATTTCCAGAGATTTTCCATTAATCTCATAGACAACATCATTAACCGCTAACCCTAATTTATAAAATAAGGTGCGTTGTGACCCTGGTCTAATTTTAAACCCTTGTAATTTACCATTTTTATAACTAGGATTAATACTCATGATTTGCGCTAATTTCCATGGATTGGTTTTTAGCGTTTTGCGAATATTATTTAGCTGGGTTTTATCTATATTGCTTAAAGTAGGTTGTAACTTGGTACTTTGAGCCACAGGTTGTGCTTGTTCAACAGCCAGTTTTTTTGAGGGCGTGCGTAAATACAATACCTCAATTTGACCTGAACGGTTAAGGGTAATATAGTCTGCTGCTACTTCGGTTAGCGTAGCTAATGAAGATATTTTATCTTGCGGGTAATAAATCTTATCTTGTCCACTAAGCTCAATAATGGCATAACTTTTCTTTGGGTATTTATGGTTTAACCATACCCCTTTTAATTTAAGATTAAGTTTAGTTTGGATATGTCTAACGGGTGCTTTTTTAACCACAGTTTTTTGGACAATGACTTCACCAAAAATCGGTTTAAAGGTCAAGGTTTTTTGTGGTTTTTTATTAGAGAAAGCCTTAGACGAATATATCTTTTCATCGTCGGTAGTCGGTGCTAACAAAAGCCAGGTTGTTTGAACTAAAAACCCTGCTAGTACAACCAATAAAATATGGTTAACGGGTGTGGATATTTTGGTTAGTAACTTAAGGGACCTTTGCATAAGTAGAAAATATTAGCAGAATGACAATTTTTATTGGGTTGAGGATTTAGTGCTGTAAGCAAGACCTACGCCCATAGCCCTTAAATCCAACCCTAGTAATGCTGAAGTAGGTTTTAAGAAAATTATCAAGTAAGAGCCTTCCTGCTTGCGGTTTGCATCTTTTATAAATAAAGTAGTATTTTGATGGTTATTCATATTTTATGCAAAGGTCTGTTGAGTATATTATCTAAAAACATAAGTATATTATCTAAAAACATAATGGGTATTTTAACAGGCTATGACCCGCTTAGAGTTTTTTAAATTGTTTGTATTGGAAGTAACAATCATCTCATGGCAATATTAGTCAATTAATAAACTATGTTCTGGTGCTAAACAAACTTGAGTATTGCACGCCTGTAAAGATAATTTTAAGATTAACGGCTGATAATTGTTTAAATCAAGGTTAGCGTTAGCATCAGTCTCAAATTCAATTAACAATGGTTTATTGTCGCCACCATATATAGCCAATTTATCTTGACTAAAACTTAAAGTTTTATAATAAACTTCAGGATAATTAATATGGGTTAATCGATGAGGGCTTAAAGACTCTATACGGGTGGCAATTAGTTCTTTTTGCCTAGGTTTATTGCTATTAATGTAGTAACCCTTAGGTAAATTAATACTAAGTTGATAGGCATTTTTTAATGGATTATTTGCAGGTATTTTTTTTAATCTGGCTCTAATTTTACCTTGATACAGCCATACAACACCAGCCACGCTACCAGACAACCACTGCCTTAATGCCAGCACCATACTTGCATGATATTGCGGGTATTTGCTAATTTTATGGCTAAATCCTTGTAGGGCTTGTTCAAAATAACGAGCATAATCCATGGTATTGGTATTTATACTGACATCAATACCGACATCAATACCGACATCAATACCGACATCTGACAAGGCTGCTAACCGTGCTAATTGTTGCAACATTATGCCATTTGCACTACTTGTTGCCCCATCTTCGCTTGACTTATTTTTTAAATAAAGTTGGGTGCTTGAAGTATTAAAAAAACCAAAATCCTTTACATCCCAAAGCTCATCAATGGCTTGATTCATCCATTTTTTGGCTAATAATAATGGCTGGGGATTATTAGAATCTTGATAAAAATCTAAGGCTAAATCTATCAAATGTGCATAATCCTCCAATAAAGCATTAGTGCTAAATTTTGCATCTAATAAAACGCGTTTGAGTTGGTTTGGGTTGGTTTGAAATGTTTGTAAAAACTCAAATGATTGTTTGGCAACTGCTAGATATTTTGGTTCTGCTAAAATTTGCCCCGCTGCTAAAAAACTTTTTGCCATCATAGCATTCCATGACAGCAAAATTTTGTTATCTAATAAAGGTTTATTACGCTGATTACGGATTGGATATAGTTTGCTAATAATCGTATTAGCTAAGGTGTAATCTGCAACCTTAAGGGTATCTTGATAACGAATAATGTGCTTGTCCTCAAATAGCGTATTGTTGCTAAAATCAAAGATTTTTTGGGCTTGTTTATACAAATCCTTACCTAAAATTTGTTGTATTTCCAACAAATCCCAAGTAAAAAATACACCCTCCTCACTGTGCCCATTTGTATCTTTACTGTCAGCATCTGTGGCACTATAAAACCCACCTAATGGACTATACATTTCTTTGATAACATAATCTAAGGTTTGACGAGTAATCCGCTCATACAAAGGATTATGGGTAAGCTGGTAGGCTTTGGCATAGACCAAAGCAAGTTGTGCTTGATTGTAAAGCATTTTCTCAAAATGTGGCACAAGCCAAGCATTATCAGTAGAATATCGTGCAAAGCCACCGCCCACTACATCATAAAGACCCCCTTGTGCCATTGCTATTAAGCTGATATTAATGGCGTCTAATACTTCTGAATACGCATTATCTGTTGGCTTTCTTTTTTGTTCCTCTAATAACAATAATAAAAAAGTTTCATAAGGAAATTTAGGTGCTTGACTAAAACCCCCTTGTATCTCATCAAAACTGGCTAAGGTTTCTAGCACCGCCCTATCAATCACCTTATCACCTAGTGTAACGATACTTTTCTGGGTTTGTTGGGCGTCATATAATTGCTTTTCTACCTCATCTGCTTGAGCTAAAAGGCGTTTTGGTTGGGTTTGCCAAAGCTCATTAATTTGCTCTAGTACAGATAATAATTGCACCTTAGGAAAATAAGTACCGCCAAAAAATGCTCGACTATCAGGGCTTAAAATAACATTTAACGGCCAACCGCCATGCCCGTTAATCAATTGCACTGCTGACATAAATACCTCATCTACATCAGGGCGAACCTCTCTATCTACTTTAATACTAATAAAATTTTCATTTAATACCTGCGCAACCGTTGTGTCATCAAAACTTTCTTCCTCCATCACATGACACCAATGGCAAGTTGCATAACCAATGGATAAAAAAATGAGTTTATTTTCTTGTTTGGCTTTAGCTAGGGTTTTATCACTCCAAGCATGCCAGTTAACAGGATTGTGTGCGTGTTGTAATAAATAAGGGGAACTTTCTAAAATAAGCTCATTGATAAATTTTGGCTGACCTGATACCTCTAAATGCTGGGTTCTAGCTTGATATTTTGGACCTTTATCAAGATACGCCTTGAGTAAAGTCTGGGTTGATGGTGTTAAATTAGACACAGTAGACATGGTTGGCAGGCTTAAGATACTAACGCTCAGTAATAGGGTAATTAATAAAGACCTTTGCATAAAATAGAGATGATTAGAAAAATGTGAAATTTTACTTAGCTGTTGATTTTAACAAAACCAGCAAATAAGTACTCCGCTTATGGTTTGGGTTTTTTGCAAATAAGGTCGTATTTTAATGATTATTTATATTTATGCA
>WASV01073119.1_pt1 | contig 12483 bp, 7 predicted proteins | sample 5698531 | NCBI WGS metagenome assembly WASV01 (sample SAMN11175559, study PRJNA528189) | sponge metagenome | isolation source: marine sponge | host: Myxilla | place: Antarctica: Western Antarctic Peninsula, King George Island | collected 2013-01 | reverse complement strand
CCGGCGCGGCTAAATCTTTGGTGCTGCTAACCAGGTGCCTACTTCCAGCATATCATCGGCGGTCAGCCTGCCGGTTTCCCGCTTTAATATAAGCAGAAATTTAATGTGTTCGTAGCGGGTTTTCTGTAAATCTCTCTCAGCTCGATATTGATCACGCAGCGCATTGAGGACATCCACGCTGGTAACCGCACCCAGTTCAAAGCCTCTTTGCATAGCGTCTGATGACAAAACAGTAGACTCAACTAATTTACGCGCTGCCTCAATCAGAGTCTCGGCAGCCTGGACTTGCAAGTAGGCTGTTCGAACCCGCTCTCCAGCATCCAGTTGCATTTGCCGCAGTTCACTCTCGGCAATGCGTCTTTGGCTGGTGGCTTCCCTGACCGCAGCGCGGTTAGAGCCGCCAGCATACAAGGGAATAGAAACGTCCACGCCGATATAGGTGTTGTTGGTGCGGGGAACAGACACATTATCGAAACCCACATCCGAGTCCTGTTGTTGGACTATCAGCGTAACCTGCGGCATATAGGCGCCGCGTCTTTCATCAACACGCTTGGCAGCGACTTTGACGGCAAACTCCTGTGCAATAAGCTGATGGTTGTTTTTCTCTGCCTGATTGACCCAGTAGTTCATGCTATTTTCTAACGGTGGAATAGCCGCGTTGTCGCTCAGGCCGAATAAGTCGCCAGCGGTGACACCACTGACAGAACGCAGCGCTTCTCTTCTTAGCGCAAATTCGCTCTGCAGGTTCAATTGCTCTGCCTCGACGGCGGCGACATTCGCCTGGACCTGATATAAATCTGTGATCTGGGCGAATTGCCTGTCATACAGGTTTTGAATCTGATCAAGTTGGTTTTGTACCGCTTGCAGTTCTCCCGCAATAGAATCAAGGGCATCGCCGGCCTGCAAGACATCAAAATATTTCGCGGCTACTTCTGTTAGTAAGTTTGATAAGCCCGCGTAATATTCAGCTTCAAACTGGTTTTCTACAAGATAGGCGGCACCTCGGGCGGAATACGCCTGCCAGTTAAAAAGAACCTGAGTGAGCTGGATGGAATAGCGCCTGCCATCAAATTTCTGTAATTGATTGGACGTAGAATTAATAGTAGTGCGTCTATTATCAGAAACACTGGCATTGGCGCCCAGTTGGGGTAACAACCTGCCGTTAGCGGCCTGCCTGCGGGAAGAACCTATATTGAGAGTTTCCTCGGCGATTCTCAATGCCGGGCTATAGTTAATGGCAGAGATAAAAAAATCTTCCAGAGTATTACCCACTGTAAAACTTCCAGGGGAGTCATTCGAATTATCTAGCTGCGGAAGACGGTCTGCCGCCAACAAAGAGAAACTGCTGATCGAAACAAGGAATAGCACAGGAAAAAAGGGTTTGTTTTTCATAATAATTAGTCCTCGGTAAAGCTGCGTGCAAGTGCGTTTGAGAAAGGCTTGAAGAGATATTGAACTTAAATAGGTGATTCACCAGTAGTTATAAATATTTTTTTCATAATAATTAGTCCTCGGTAAAGCTGCGTGCAAGTGCGTTCGAGAAAGGCTTGAAGAGATATTGCACTAAGGTACGTGATTCACCGGTAGTTATAAATACTTCCGTTGGCATACCAGGCAGGAGAACAAGGTTGCCCAGGTTCGCAATGCTCTCGGGAGACACCTCAATTTGAGCAAGGTAAAATGAGGCACCGATAGCCTGATCAAGATGACTGTCAGCCGAGATGCGCAGCACCTTACCGAATATCGTAGGTACCGAGCTGGTGAATGCGGAAAATCGGATAGTGGCTTCCTGTCCTGCGGCAACTCTGTCTATGTCAGTTGGCGATATACTCGCTTCAATTATTAATTCTTCTCTCTGTGGCACTATTTCTGCAACGGGCCTTCCCGGCTCAATCACACCGCCAACCGTATGCACCTGCATACCATTCACGATTCCGGCCACTGGCGCTCTGACCACGGTACGACTCACTATGTCCTGTAAGGCGGTTACCCTTTCGCGGACATCTTTCAGATTTGTTTGTGTTTTTCCAAGGTTTATAACTACGTCATTCAGAAATTGCCTGTTCAGTTGAATAATGTTTAGCCTGGTTTCACCAGCTTGGATCTCTGCTGATGAAATATTGGCTGTCAGCTCAGCAGCCTCGCCTCTTAGTCTTGAAGCGTTACGCTGCAGATTAAGCAGTTGTAATTTGTCAGAAAATCCCTGGCTAAGTAATTCCCGCACGTCGATTAGTTCTTCGTCATAGAACGCGGCCTGTTCCTCTTTGCTGATCTTGAGCGCTTTTAAGCCTACGGCTCTGCTCTGTAGTTGTTCAATGCGCTGTTCCAATACTTCTGCCTGCACGTCACGGGAAGCCTTGCCGGCACTAAATATCTGCCTCTGAGCTTCCATTTCTGATTTAGCGTTCAGGTCAGCGCGTGACAGGATTTGCGGGAAAGTAATCTGCTCCAGATTATCCCTTTCGGCGCTTAATCGACTTTCGAGGGCGGTGAGCGCAACAAGCTGTAAGGTTGCAATTTCGAGCTGGGCCAGGGATTGGGTGTTGTCCATCACTAACAAAGCCTGCCCTTGCAAAACATGATCACCGCTTCGAGCCAGTATTTCACCAACTATGCCGCCCTCTAAATGTTGCACTGTTTTCTTATAGGACTTGACAGTGACTACACCCGATGCAATCGCAGCCCCATCCAGAGGGGCAAAACTTGCCCATGCGCCGAACACACCGAAGACTAAAAAGAAAATAACCAGGCCAACATGCCTGGGTGTTCCCATGCTTGTGTCTACCGAATCGGGCTGGCTTTGGAATTCTGCCAGTTCTGATTTGCCATTTGAAATGTCGCTCATAACAAAGCTCCTGGGCAATGTTCTGGTATTTGATCGCGCCGTTCTGAAATATAAAACTTAGGCGGCATTGTCTGCACCACTACTTTGAGCCACAGGCTTTCCAGACAAGCTGGCAAGCACCTGATCTCGCTCGCCGAAACTGATCGGTATGCCTTCTTTCATGGTTAGAATTTTGTCCGCCGCTTGCAGCACCATGACTCTATGAGAAATAACAACAATCGTGCAACCTTGATCCTTGATTCTCAGAATGGCTTCGACCAGCTCTCTTTCGCCCTGATCATCCAGATTTGAATTCGGCTCATCCAACACCATAAAGCGCGGTTGGCCATACACGGCTCTGGCAAGCCCTACACGCTGCCTTTGTCCACCGGACAGTACCCCGCCTACTCCACCTATGATGGTGTCGTAACCCTGAGGTAAATGCAGGATTAATTCATGCACCCCGGCGAGTTTCGCCGCCGCCACTATTTTTTCTGGGTCAGTCTCACCGAAGCGACAGATATTTTCTGAAATGCTGCCATCGAACAGCTCAATATCTTGTGGTAAATAACCAATGTAAGGCCCAAGCTCGGTTCTGTCCCAGGACGCAATGTCAGCGCCGTCCAATCTAACCTTGCCACTGTGTGCAGGCCATATACCCAATAACGCCCTGGCGAGGCTAGATTTACCCGACGCACTTGGCCCGACAATGCCTAACACTTCGCCTGCATCAAGTTCCAAAGAAACGCCTTTCACCACAGCCAGTTTAGAACCTGGTGGCACTACAATAACCTGCTCAGCCGTCAATTTACCCTGTGGAGGAGGAAGGCTCATTGTCGCGGAAGTGGCTGGTACTTGTTCCAATAATTCCCCGAGGCGGTCGTACTGAGCTCTGGCGATGGAAAATCCTTTCCAGGTTCCTACCAACAAATCAATGGGAGCCAGCGCTCTCCCCAATAGGAGAGAACCAGCGATGACCATTCCCGGTGAAATTTCCTGCTGTAAGGCTAATAACGCACCGAGACCCAGCAACAATGACTGCACAATCATGCGGAATGACTTGGTTACATTGGTGATAACCCCGGCTTTTCGGCTTGCTTCCGTCTGCAGGACAAGGACTTTGTCTGAGTTCACTTCCCGTCTTTGTCGAATATTGTCTGCCATCCCCATGGCGGCAATCACTTCGGCGTTTCGCAGGCTACCGGTCAATTGCGTGCTGACCTTTGCATTGAAGGAATTCGCTTCCTTGAGTCTTGCACTGGTCGCCTTCTCATTGACGAAAGCCAAAGCGACCATAACCAATCCGGCGAGGATCGCGGATACTCCAAACCAGGTATGGAACATAAACATAATGGCAACGTAAATCGGAAACCAGGGCGCATCGAAAAAAGCAAACAGCCCATTGCCGGTTAAAAACTGGCGTAAATTGGTCAGGTCACTGACAGCCAGAGCACTGTTTCCGCCTCCGCCATTCATTAACGCCAATTTGAAGGAGGCATCTGACACACGTTTACGCAGATTCTTTTCGATGCGATTGCTGGCGCTGATCAAAATCATCGAGCGTACCCATTCGAAGCCACCCATGGCGCAAAGCAAGGCCACCATCAATATCGTCAGCATGGTCAGTGTCGAAAGGCTGCCACTGGACATAACCCGATCATAAACCTGCAACATATAAATGACCGGTACCAGCATTAGCGTGTTTACCGCTGCGCTGAATATGGCGGCGTAGATGAAGTAGCTTTTTACATCCTTCAACGCCGCTTCGAGTTCGGCATAACGGGGTTTGACAGTTTTTTGTGCCATAGGGAAAGTTTTCTGGTTAGTAGTTATAAGAAGCTGGATAAATTAGATATTAGATAATCAGATAATCAGATATCAGATAGTCGCTTGAGTTTTTTGTCATTCAGAATTGCTTAAAAGTGAGGGGGTTTGGCTCAAATTCAACCCTGATCCCGAAAATACGTGTTGAATTGCACTGAAAAAGCACGCAACAGACACGCAATAACCAGCCAGTACCAGCGGAAATTACAACTCTTCCTCGCCCTCAGCGAAGTCTTTAAGGGTTTTCAAATCATTCACCAACAAACCTGCGGCCCCGTCACGTCTTACTATCTGCCGGTTTTGCAAAGTCTGAAACACACGAGTTACGGTTTCTCTACTGACATTCAGCATGATCGCAATTTCCATATGGGTGGGTGGGTTCTGAATCACAGAATCATGCAGGGTCAGTTTGTCCTTGTCAGGAACCAGTAGCCAAAGTTGGCAGCAAACCCGCTGTGCAATATTTGGCAGGCCCAATAAAGACCGTTGAAAAGTCATCTGTCTAACCCGCGCAGCCAGTTTTGACCCCATGGCGGTAGCCACTGTGGAGCTTTCCTGCATTACCTCACGAATATTCGATCTGGATATCATGACGACTCGTGCGGGAGTCAGAGCCATCACGTATTCAGGCTGTGCGCCATCATCAAACAGGCATAATTCACCGCAGAAATCTCCAGGTTCTATGAAATAAAGCCCCACTTCGCGGCCATCAATGGTGAAATCGACACCCTGTAGACGACCTTCAAACAGAAAGCACACATATTCTTCTTTCTTGCCGGCATTCAGCACTATTCCTCGGCGAGAGAACTTTTCCATAAGCGACTGCTCGGCGAGTCGGCTCAGTGTCGCTCGGGGCAAGTTCTTGAGAATGGGAAATGCACTTAACAGTTCGGGGGTTACCACCATGCAACTTTCAATCCTGGATTGGGTGCAGAGACTTCCTGGTAGGCTGCTCGGGCATTATAAGTGCTTGAATTGGAAACGCCAAAGCGAGTACTGTAGATTAGTGTGATCTGAATCACCTGCTCAATCAAGACTCTGAGCTAACTTAAATTCACGCGATATTTTGCTGATTTGCCGATCCTGCATGGATTATATCCCAGTTCAGCTTCGCTACGCAGAAGCTCTGCGAGGTTCAGTTGCGGAGGTTCAGATGCGGAGGTTCAGATGAAGGTTTCGCAGCACAACACGGCAGCCACTAACCAGCCACTAATCTAGCCACTAATCTAGCCACTAACCAGCCAGAGACGAACCAGCCATGACAATACAACTTCTCGACATATTCCAGCAATTCATGAATAGCAGCCAACGCTGTCTCGCGCTGTTGTGCCTTTTATTTCTGTGCCAGACCAGTTTTGCATCAGACCCCATAAACAGCGAGACAACGCAAAACGACACAAAACAGGTCGGTAAAGCCAGTCTGGTACTTGGAAAAGTCTACCTGGAGAGGCGGAATCATCCGCGTGAGCGTATTAAAGTGGACTCGCCGATCAGAGTGGGCGACAGCATTCTCACTGAGAGCAACGGCCATGCACACATCCGCTTCATTGATAATGGGCTTGTTAGCGTAAGACCTGGCAGTCGTTTAAGCGTGGTGCGCTATGACTACAATCCAGCCAGGCCGGAACAGTCGCTGGTGAAATTCAATCTACAGGAAGGCGTTACACGCTCCATATCCGGTGATGCCGCCAGGTCTGCGCGGCAGCGTTTCAGACTCAATACACCAATTGCCGCCATCGGCGTTCGCGGCACGGATTTTGTGGTTAGTGCCACTGCGAGCACCACCCGCGCGCTGGTCAAAGAAGGCACCATCGTGCTGGCGCCCTATACCAACGAATGTTCCGCTGCCAGCTTTGGTCCCTGCAACCTGAATGCGGTAGAACTGACAGACAGTTCTTTGCAGATTATCGAATTCGATGGCACTACCCATACCCCCCGTTTATTGCCAGCGCCTCACGAAAGAGACCCCGGCGGACTGCGTGACGAGGTGCAGTTAGCGATTGTGGATGACACCGAGGATGACAACAGCAACAACAAGGAGGCGCAGAATAAAACGGTGACCAATGAAGTCTCCCTTGAGGATGCTGTCCCCGCTCAGGTTATCGAGGATGAAGTAATAGACTTCCCGCCAGCCACAATGACGCCCGATTTTACCCCCGCTGTCTCTTTATCCGCCGAAGAACTTGGCAGCCGCCAGCTTGTCTGGGGTCGCTGGGCAGATGCCCAACTGGATCTTGAGCGCATAACTCTGCCCTATAGCGTGATCAGGGACGAAGCCGGAGAAGAGCGCTCAGTAGCCGTTGGCAACAGTGATTATATTCTGTTCCGCAACGAAGCTAATGGCACCAGGGTTGACCGTGGACTTGGCGTAGTTAGTTTTAATCTGCACAGCGCCCAGGCTTTTTACAGCTCCACCAGTGGTGTTGTGGCTATGCAGGTTGACGGCGGTAACCTTGATATAGACTTCAACCGAAGTGAGTTTGCCACTGCGCTTAACTTAAGCCACGGTTTAACCGGCAATGTGGATTTCATCGCCAATGGCAGTATCTCCGCTGGCGGTTATTTTAACAGCCGTAATGAGTTGCAGCGTATCGCTGGCGCGGTCAGCATTGATGGTCAGGAAGCGGGTTATTTCTTCGAGCGTCAATTATCGAATGGAGACATCCACGGGCTAACTCTATGGGACGCTCAATAGAATATGTCTGATTCCCCCGGCAAAGCTTATTCGTTTCACCCTCTGGGCTTTCTGGTTGCTCTGCCCCCCTGGGCTGGGCGCGTTTTGGTTTTGCTGACAGCCGTTGTGCTGACTCACCTGGTTATGGCTCTGTTTAAACCGGCGTTGAATACCCTGGAAGAAAGGCTGGGGGTTCTCGGCTGGACGCTGTCACCGCTTGATGAACTGGAACAACGAATCACTATCGTGGCTATCGATGAGAAAAGCCTTGCTGAGGTGGGTCCCTGGCCCTGGACTCGGCAGCAAATGGCAGACCTCGTTATCGCCATTGACAACATGGGTGCCCAGCTACAATTGCATGACATCGTGTATGCCGAAGAAAAAACCGGTGATGCTGAATTTCTGGCGGCATTACAGGCATCTCGAGGTGTGGTACTGGCGCAGCTTCCGGATATTCAATCCGCGCAGACAGTGCAGTCAGGATTAATGACTCATCCACTCACCGGCATCAGCTGTAACGCTGCACCGGCAGGCACACAGATTCCAGCCACGCAGAATTATCTGGCGTCCCATGCCGGACTTGCCACTATACCCAAGGGTCATATTACCGGAACCATCGCCAGCGACGGTTCACTTCGAACTGCGCCCGCCGTGGTGTGTGTCGAAGGCGTTGCCTATCCATCATTAGCCATTATGGGGCTGCTACAGGCGAATAATAATCAGCAGTTTCAGGCTTCTGTCCGCCCAGGGGATACATTGCTGGGACCTGCTCAGATACTAAGTCTCAATAGCTACCCCGGGCTTTATAGTTACGAGATACCGCTGGATAAGAAGGGTGACTTGCGTATCTCCTATGCCAACCTGCCTTCAAATTACCAGGCTGTTTCCGCTGTTGATGTGCTTAACGGCGAGATTGATTCGAGCCTGTGGGAAAATGCCTGGGTTCTGGTGGGTGCCACCGTATTTGGTTCCGACGATATTATCCCAACACCTTATAACGGCAATACCCACGGTGTAGAGATACAAGCCAGGATTCTGGGCAGTCTTCTGGATGTTGCTGTTCCCTATACGCCGCGTTCAGCCAATACTTTGCTGCTCCTCCTCGGCGTGGGTTTTGGCTTTGCTGTCTATGTATTGGCGACTGCTGGCGGGCGGGCGGCAGCTTACGGCCTTCCTCTGGCTGCCGTTGTTATTCCTGTGCTGGCGTTAAGCCTGCACATACAGTTGCTAAGTTCCGCGAATATCTGGCTCGGTTGGCTGTTTCCCGCAATTTATGGCCTGTTTGCGGCATCGCTGCTGCTGCTGCTGGAACAAGGTCGGGTAAGGGTTGAGCGCGGCCGTGTTTTTTCAAACCTGAGCAGCTATTTATCCAGTAATGTGGCAAGGGAAATTGCGTATGCCCTGCCAAGCTCAAGTATCAATGCCCGACGTGCGAATGTGACGCTGCTATGCGCCGATTTGCGCAATTTTTCAGCGTTTGGTGAACTCAGGCCGCCGGAAGAATCCGCGGCGGTTCTGCATTTCTTTTTCCAGCGTGCCACAGAAATCGTGGAACAACATGGTGGGCGAATCCATGAATTTAAAGGAGACAGCCTGTTAGCTGTCTGGGATGCCCACGATGCACAGGCAGCCAGCCAGGCGCTGGCGGCGGCGCAGCAGATACAGCAATCGATAAATCAGGAACTGCTGCAAACCCCTGCTCCAGTTGGATTAGAACCCTTAGCCGTTGGCATAGGCATTGAACAAGGTTCAGCATTGATCGGCTCTATAGGACCCGCCCATCGCCGTACCCACACCCTGTTGGGCGACACAGTGGCTATTACCCTGCGTATTCAGGAAATGACCAATGAACTGGCCCACCCGGTATTACTTGGCGAATGTATAGCACGTCAATTGAATGACGTGTTATTGCAATCACAGGGCAGCTATTTACTACCAGGCCTAACCGTTCCCCATGTACTGTATGCCCCAAACGTATCCGAACAAACCGAACAGTCCGATGATTCAAATCAACCAGCCCTAACACTCCTAAAAGGCGGCCGCCCGTAACCCCCCCCCACAGCCAGCAATGTCTCACCCCAAAACTCCCCCCCTGCCAAGGGGGGTCCGAGGGAACCGAGGGGGGGGACCCACCACAAAAATTTGAATTCCCCCTTCAGAACTTGTAGTATCCCGCCGATAGTTTTGCGGCTGTAACCAGGCTCCGATACATTTCTTTTTCATGTGATGCGAATCACAAGCACAGGAAAGGGCTTTAGCTACACTTGCCGCGGCTTGATAAACCGTATGATTTTTCGGTCTACCAAGGTCGAAATACAAAAAATTTAAAATTAATCCCAACGGAGATACATATAAAATGGCGATTACAATTGAAACTCGTACAGAAATAATTGAATTAATCGTAGGTATGGTGGGTGCCGCTCCCGGTGCTACCTACTTATCTGAATTTGCAGATATTGTTGATTCGGGTGTAAGCCTGCGCGACCTTGCTATTGCTATAGCAGACAATCCTGCCTACAAGGCTCTTTACCCTTCATTCCTGACCGCTGAGGAATTTGCTACTAGCTTCATAACCCAATTGTTGGGTGACGAAGTTAGCGCAGCTACTCTGCAAACCGCTATTGACGCAATGATTGCCGACCTGAATTCAGGCTCTCATCGCGGTGCAGCAATATACACAGCGATTACTGCTCTTAGTGGTATGTCTGACACTGACGCGAACTTTGGTGATGCTGTTGCTGCCTTTAACAACAAGACTGAGGTAGCGATTCATTACTCTGTCACTACTCAACAAAGCAGTGATGTGCTTGACGTGCTGGTTGGTGTTGTTAGTGATGTAGACAGTAGCTCAGCTAGTGTCGTGACAGCTAAGGCGGCTGTTGATGCCCTGGCGGCGCAAGGTGAGGACTACACTCTGACTACCAGGGTGGATTCTCTTCGCGGGACTGCTGACAACGACACTTTTCTGGCTGTTGTAAGCGATACTACCGACAGAACACTTACTATTGCTGACAATATCGATGGCCGTGCTGGTACAGATACTCTGCTCATTGAGTCAGACATTGCTACTGTTGATATTTCGAGTGCAACCATACGAAATGTTGAAAATCTTGTAGTAGGCAGTACTGGTGGAATTACTGTACTTAATGCAGGTAACCACGGCTTTACTTCAGTGAGTCTCGATGTCTCTGGTGCAGTTGAGCTTGATGAAGAAGGTGTTCCAACCGGGAACTCACTGGCAAATGCACTGACTATTTCGGGCATTAGCACTGCGGCAACAGTTAGTATTGGCGCTTTTGCCAGTGCTGGAGTTCGAACCATAACGTATAGCGATGCGGCAGGAGTTGGAGATAGCGCAACTATCAATATCGGTTCAGCAGGTGCTGGTAGTGGTCTTAGTGCTCTGGGGATGGAAACACTGAATCTGAATCTTACAGGGGGTGTTGTGCTCGACACCGCTAATGCATTCACTAATACGACGACCCTCAATATTAATGCGGCAGCGTCTCCCGGTGGTTCAATGGTTGATCTAAGCGGCTCTATGGGTAGGGCGAGTACTGTTAATATTAGCGGCGCTGGTGTAGTTGATCTGGGCGATTTGCATGAGCGCATTACAACAGTTAACGCCTCTACAAATACTGGTGGTGTAAAAGTTATCCTGGATGCCAAAACGGCTGCTGTGGCGGGTGGTTCAGGTGACGATGCTATAACACTTAACGTTGCCAATACGGCGGTAGGCGGAGTTACAGTAAATACTGGCGGCGGTGATGATTCACTTGATATTAGTGGGTTGCAGGGTCTAGTTGGTGCTGGTCTTCCTGCTGATCTAGCAAAGTATACTTTTATTGGCGGTACCGGTAACGATACTTTGAGCGTACACGGTGCAGTCGCAGATAACGCTAACGCAGGAGACAGAGCCATTATTAACCAGGCAACTGGCTTTGAAAACCTTAAGTTTACAACTGCGGCAGGAATCTTCAACGGCGGTCAATTTGCTGGTCTAAGTAACTTCGTTTTTGCAAAAGCAGCAACTAGTGCTGTTACTTATACCGTAAAGAACAATGACCGCCTGACATTTCAGGAGGGTGACAGCGATACTACGGTGACTCTGACGACGGTGCTGAGTTCCGGTAGAGATGTGCTTAACCTGGCATTGCAAACCTCTATCGGTGATAAGGATGTGCCTGACGTTGCTGATGTGGCTGGTCAAGTTTATGGGGGAATCAGTATCACGCAGTTTGAGGTCTTAAATCTTGGTTCCTGGGACACGACTGGTCCTCGGGATGAGAATAACCCTACCAACACCATTACGGCGTTGACTGTTGCGAAAAACACCAGGATTAATATCACCGGTGATGCGGAATTAATTCTTATGACAGAAGGCGGCGGGGATTTGACTGTCGATGGCATGGCTGCAACCGCTAAGCTGACCATTACAACAAATAGTGATAGTGGTAACAATACTATCGTTGGTGGTAGCGCGGATGATAACTTAACCGGTGGTGATGGTATTGACACTATCAGGGGTGGAGCTGGCAAAGACACCATTAATGGTGGTGCTGGAGCTGATAGGCTGGAGGGTGGTGCAGGTATTGATACTTTCGTAATTACCTCCGCCACGTCTGCTGCTACAGCTACAGGATTTGACTCCATTAGTGATTATAGCGCTGACATATTGCAGCTCACCGCAGGTGGCACAGTAGCAGGAGCAAAATCATTAGGAGCTGTGGCTGGTGTCAATGTCGCTATCTCTGCTGGTGGTAAAGTGAGTTTCGCCGCAGACGACAATACATTCGCAGAAAAGCTGGCTGTTTTGAAATTAAACACCGCTAACAGTGGCGTTGGCGCCAATGAAGTGGTCTTCTTTGAAGATAGCGGTAATACCTATGTGTATGGTGAGGGTTCTAGCACCGCCGACAGCACTGATTTCCTGGTGCAGTTAACTGGTGTAACCGGTCTGACTACCCTGACTGAAAGTCTTGCTAATCCAGATAGCTACACCGTAACATAAACATCTCAGATGTTTAGACTCAGCGCTCCGAGTGGTTGTTAGCAAGGAGCAAGAGTAAAGAAGCATAAAAAACCCCCTGACGCAAAACGTCAGGGGGTTTTTTTATGGCAGATTTTCGTGTTATGACCCACCCCCAGCCCCCAATACAAA